>OJKQ01000008.1_pt1 | contig 262872 bp, 296 predicted proteins | sample 1596641 | NCBI WGS metagenome assembly OJKQ01 (sample SAMEA4350167, study PRJEB24818) | metagenome | biome: human; feature: gut; material: faeces | place: Denmark | collected 2013-09 | reverse complement strand
ATTACAATAACAGCAGAATCCAAGCTAAAACAAAATGGATGCCTCCCTCTAAATTCAGAGAAGCATCCATGATGGAAGGTTAATTATTCATTTTTGAGCCAGTGTCCAGAAAACCGGGTACATATCAAAATCTGGGTGCTTTTCTTTTTGCTGAAACTGGTTTATAAAGCACTCTATAGCACAGAACGATTCGCTATTAGGACGGCTTTTGTCACAATTTGTACGTATTTCCAGCAAAACAGAATGATTGTATAAAATTTATACACCCGCTAAAGTTTGTTTGTTGTCTGCGGCGGCGGCGCGGGGTATACTGTTGCCATAAGGACGGCGCAAGGATGCCGAAGAAAGCAATAAAAAGCAGGGAGGCTTTTCTATGTACTATTCCAGTGGCAACTATGAAGCATTTGCAACTCCTAAAAAGCCGGAGGGTGTCGATCATAAATCTGCATATATCATTGGTTCCGGTCTGGCCGCACTGACGGCTGCATGTTATCTGGTGCGTGATGGCCAGATGAAGGGCGAGCATGTGCATGTGTTTGAGAAAGACCCCATCCCCGGCGGTGCCTGCGACGGCTACAAATACGATATCGGTTACGTGATGCGCGGTGGCCGCGAGATGGATAACCACTTCGAGGTCATGTGGGATCTGCTGCGCTCCATTCCGTCTCTGGAGACCGAGGGTGCCAGTGTGCTGGATGAGTACTACTGGCTGAACAAGGAAGACCCCAACTATTCACTGTGCCGTGCTACCGTCAACCGCGGCGAGGATGCCCACACCGATGGCAAGTTCGGCCTGTCTGATAAGGGTGCTATGGAGATCATGAAGCTCTTCTTCACCCCCAACGAGCAGCTGCAGGATAAGAAGATCACCGATTTCTTTGATGATGAAGTGCTGAACTCCAACTTCTGGCTGTACTGGCGCACCATGTTTGCCTTTGAAAACTGGCACAGTGCTCTGGAAATGAAGCTCTACCTCAAGCGCTATATCCACCATATCGGCGGCCTGCCGGATTTCACCGCCCTGCGCTTTACCCGCTATAACCAGTATGAATCTATCATCCTGCCCATGGTCACTTACCTGAAGGACCACGGCGTGCAGTTCCACTATGAGACCAAGGTCGTGGACGTGAAATTTGATATCAATGGCAAGCGCAAGCAGGCAAGCAGCGTGGTTGTGGAGCACGCAGGTGAGATCAGCACCATTGACCTGACCGAAAATGATCTGCTGTTCATCACCAACGGCGGCTGCGTGGAAAGCTGCACGATGGGCGCACAGGACAAGGCAGCAGGCTTTGATCCCACCATCAAGCCGGGCAACGGCTGGGATCTGTGGAAGAAGATCGCTGCACAGGACCCTGCATTCGGCAATCCTGAAAAGTTCTGCTCCGACCCCGAACATTCCAACTGGGAAAGCGCCACCATCACTACGCTGGACGACAAGATCCCACAGTATATCCAGAAGATCTGCAAGCGTGACCCGTTCAGTGGCCACACCGTCACCGGCGGCATCGTCACCGTTAAGGACTCCAACTGGCTGCTCAGCTGGACGCTGAACCGTCAGCAGCAGTTCCGAGACCAGCCCAAGAACCAGCTGTGCGTCTGGGTCTACGGCCTGTTCAGTGATAAGCCCGGCAACTACGTCAAAAAGGCCATGCGCGACTGCACCGGCAAGGAACTGTGCATGGAATGGCTGTACCACATTGGTGTGCCCGAGGATCAGATCGAAGAGTTGGCCGAGCACAGTGCCAACACCATCCCGGTCATGATGCCGTATATCGATGCATTCTTTATGCCGCGTGCGATGGGCGACCGTCCTGATATCGTGCCGGAGGGTGCTGTCAACTTTGCCTTCCTGGGTCAGTTCGCCGAGACCGGCCGTGACACCATCTTCACCACCGAATACTCCATGCGCACCGGTATGGAAGCTGTGTACACCCTGCTGGACATCGACCGCGGTGTGCCCGAGGTCTGGGGCAGCACCTATGATGTACGTGCCCTGATCGATGCAACGGTCAAGCTGCGCGACGGCAAGAAGATCACCGACATGGATCTGCCGCTCATCCCGCGCCTTGCCATGAAGGAAGCTTTGAAAAAGATCGAGGGTACCGACCTTGAGAAATTCCTCAAGGAATACAATGCGATTTGAGCTCGTTGCTCTGATCCATTTTTGAATCCCCTTTGAAAACAGCCCGCTTTTGCAGTCAACGACTGGCTGCAGATGCGGGCTGTTTTTTGCCCCGAAAAGGAATAATGTTGCACAAAAAGTGTGACTTGGTACCGTGAATTATGAACAAATTGTGCGATTCCGGGTTGTTCTTGGGTGTTTTGTGTGTTATTCTTAACATAACAAGCGTCGGGCTGGTTCTGTGCGCCCGATAAAAACAAAAGAGAGTTTTAAGAGGAGGTCGTTTTTCCATGAAACAGCTTATCTCCCGCCGCAGCTTCCTGAAAGCCGCAGGTGTCACCACGGCCGTTGCTGCCGTAAGTCTGGGCGCACCCGCTGCGTCTGCATGTTACCCCGGCAGCTTTAAGGACATTACGATCCTGTACACCAACGATGTTCATACTTACATCGACAAAAAATCGCCGGAACTGACCTATGCTGCCATCGCAGCTTTGAAAAAGAGCTATCAGGATGCAGGCAAAAATGTCCTGCTGGTAGATGCGGGCGACCATATTCAGGGTACCGCATATGGCTCCATGGACGAAGGTGCCTCTATCATCCAGCTGATGAACGCCGCTGGCTACGATGTTGCAACTCCCGGCAACCATGAATTCGACTACGGCATGGCCCGTGCAAAAGAGGTAATGGCTGAGGCAGATTTCCCGTACCTCTCCAGCAACTGGGTCAATCTGCCGCTGGGCAACCGCGTTCTGCCGGATGTCAAATACTTCACCATCGGTGGCCGCGTGATCGCATTTGTGGGCATCACCACGCCCGAGACCTTCACCAAGTCTACTCCGGCTTACTTCATGGACAAGAGCCAGAGCCGCTATATCTATGATATTCTGGGCGGTGACGACGGCCAGAAGCTGTACAAGGCTGTGCAGAAGTCCATTGATAAGGCCAAGGTTCTGGCTGACTACGTGATCGGTCTGGGCCATCTGGGCGTTGATCCTTCCTCTTCGCCCTGGACCAGCAAGGAAGTCATCGAGCACACCTCCGGCTTCGATGCATTCATCGACGGCCATTCTCACACCAAGATGGAGTGTGAGTGGGTGAAGGATCTGTCCGGCAAGGCTGTCGCCCTGACCCAGACCGGCTCTTATTTTGCAAATGTTGGCGAAATGACCATCAAGGCCGACGGCTCCATTGCCACCCGTCTGATCTCCTCTTACGAAGGCTCCGACAGTGCTGTTGCCGATATCCAGAACGCATGGGTCGCTTCTGTGGACGACATGCTGGGTGAGAAGATCGCTGTTGCCGATACGAACTTCTACATCTCCGACCCCGAGACTGGCAAGCGCCGCATCCGCATGGCAGAGACGAATCTCGGCGACTTCGTGGCCGACGGCATTTACTCCTACTTCAATGAGGTGGAACAGCTGCATTGTGACATCGCTATCATGAACGGCGGCGGCATCCGCGCCGATGAGAAAGCCGGCTACTGGACCTTCAAGACCTGCAAGCAGGTCAGCCCGTTTGGCAATGTGGCCTGTCTGATGTCTGTCACCGGCAAGCAGATCCAGGATGCACTGGAGTTTGCAGCCCGCTTTGCCGGAACGGAAAAGGAGAACGGCGGCTTCCTGCATGTGGCAGGCGCTTCCTACGAGATCCACGCCGATATCCCCAACACCGTGCAGACCGACGAGAAGAATGTCTGGATTGGCAGTGCCACCGGCACGCCGCGCGTGCAGAACGTGAAGATCTACAATAAGGCTTCCGGTACTTATGAACCGCTGGACGAGAGCAAGACCTACGCTCTGGCTGGCATGAATTACACTCTGCGCAATCTGGGCGATGGCTTTGCCATGTTTGATGGCGCAGAGCTGATCAAGGACTATGTGTCTGAGGATTACCTTGTGATGTCTACCTATGCCATGACCTTTGGCGGTGTAGATGCAGAGGGTCTGCCGCATCTGACCACCGCAAACAGCCCGCTGGCCGATTACCCGGGCTATCTGCTGGATTACGAGAATCCCTACGGCGCAGGCCGCATCAATATCCTGTAAAACTGCATAAAAATGGGCGTACCGTCGCAAAGACGGTACGCTGTTTTTGTATAACAATATAGAACGAAAAAAGCCATCCGGCATAAACCGGATGGCTTTTTGGTTGACCGATGGAGAGAATAATCGAACTTTTCCGCTCCATCGGAAAATGCTGATTGATTATCAGTTTCACCAAAATCAATAGGCAAATCAACGGTGTTGTTATCTCCGAAAGCGTTAAATACAATCTTTAAGTGCCCGTTGTCATCGTCATCATAGACATACACGGATATCAGGAATGTCTTGAAAAGGTCTTCCTGATATTGGCGGTCGTGGATGTCGCCGTTTCTGAAAAGCAGCAGGCTGGAAATCAGTTTCTTACGGTCAACATGGACAACTTCCTCTTTGGCAAGTGCCAGCTTTGACTTCAAGTCGGTACGCTGCTTTTCCAATTCTATGAGCCTGTCACGAGTTGTTTCTGTGACCACACCCATCTCGATGGCTTTCATCACGTTCGAGATAGACGACTGCACGGCTGCCAGATCGCCCTCGATGGAATCAAGCTGGAGATTCCTGTCTGCCTTCTCCCAGTATTCCACAGTTTTATCGGCAATCCATTCGATGGCATCATCGGTCAGACAGTATTCCTTGATGGCCTGTGCTACCGCTGGCTCGATAACATCCCGGCGGATATTCTTCTTGTCACAGGTGTGCCCGACACGCCTGTTCTGACAAGCGTAATAGTAGTGGATATCTCCGGTCTTTGATCTGCCGGACATTCCGATCATGTAGCCACCGCACTTCCCACACCGGAGTTTCCCGGTCAAAAGATAGTCCTCATCGCCGGGACGGTGACGGCCATTCCTTTTCAGTTTTTTCACTCGGAGTGCCTCCTGTACCTTGTACCACAGGGTATCATCAATGATGGTCGGGATGCCGCCCTCGATGCGAACATCGCCGTATATGTAGATGCCACGGTATTTCTCGTTGGAACACAGCCTGTGAAAGCTGTTCTTATTCCATTCGCCTTTATCAGCTGTTTTTATGCCCCGGCGGTTCAGATCACGGGCAATGTCCGTGAATAACTCGCCAGAAGCGACACGAGCGTAGACCTCCCGGACGATGGCAGCCGCTGGCTCATCCACCACGACCTTGCCATCCTTACCCCGTTTGTAGCCCAGAGGCTGCCGACCATTGACCATGCACTTGTTGGCATTATCCATCAGACCGCGGCGTACGTCTTCAGCGAGGTTGTCCGAATAGAACTGATTGACATTCATCATGCTGCGCAGAGCAAACCGCCCAGCGGCTGAATCGTCAAAATCTTCCTCGGCATAGTAGACTTTTATGCCGCAGTCCATCAGGCGGGATTCGTTCACCATTGCCTGCATCATGTTCCGTCCCATGCGGTTGGACTTCCACGCCAACACATAGCTGAATTTGCCTTTTTCGGCATCGTGCATCAAGCGCTGGAATGCCGGGCGGTTATCGGTGCGACCGCTGATCGCCCGGTCTTCATAGGTGGCAATAATGGTCAGACCGAGTTCTGTAGCGTGCTTCCGGCACGCCTCGATCTGCTGCTCAATGGAAACATCCCTTTGGTTATGGGACGAGTAGCGGGCATAGATGACGGCAATGCCCCCGGCGGGCTTCTTCTTTTTTGCCATTATCCATCACCACCCACATCAAAACGGTAGATACCATCGTCATCCGCGAATGAAATTGGCTTTCCGTTCCACATTCCAGCGGCCTCAAGTTCCGGCATGAGTTCAAACCATTGCTGCTCCGAAACGATTGGAATATTCAGGGCATCCGCTCTGTCGATTTTCTTTTGCATTGAGTCGCTGCACACAATCAAAAGACCTGTCTTTTTTGACACGTTCATGTCCATAGTCAAGCCATACGCAGAAATAATATCAAGAAAATCTGTTCTATTTCTCAGCATGACTGGATTCCCGGTCACACAAACACTCTTAAATTCCTGCAAGCGCGATGCGATTTCTTTCAGATTCATAGAGAAACACCCATCAGCTTAACTTCACAGCCGTTCCAAGCAGCATGAAGTTGTTGCCCTGCGTGGTAAATTTCAATCCGATAACGGCATCCGCCCCAAGCTTGGCCGCTTTTCTTTCCAAATCCTCCTGCGCCTGTTTCGTGAAATTGTCGATAGCATTCCCCATCATCTTGTTGCCGCCAGGCATAACGGTCAGAATGACAGAAGCTACGATACCCAAATATTCCGTTACATTTTTGCCTTGTATGTTGTCAGTTGTAGTCAAAAACATAATTATCCCTCGCATTCTGGCATTATTTTACAAACGGCTGAAAACCATGTGCTATTCTGGTATAATCAGATAAACTGCTGGCAGTAATTTTACAGAAAGGAGCGGAATATTATGGACGTTTCCATCGATTCCGATGATGTCCGAGAGCAGCTTCGCGCCATGCTGGCACTTGAACTGTTCTTGCATCTGTCAGCAGAAGATCAAGAACGTGTCATTGCTTTTCTAAAAAGCCTTTCATAACATAAAGAACGGCCTTTTTCTGCTCGGTGCTGAGCTGATTAAATAGTTCGACGAACTCTTTACTGCGCTCATCCTCTTCCATGGGGATGGGCGCAGTTTTTCTTTCCATGGGAACATCGTAGCCCATCAGCCATACCTCTGAAACATCAAGGGCTAATCCCAAGATGGTTAGCTTATCTTGCCGAGGAACGATTTTCCCTGAAACATATTGGGTCAAAGCGGTTTTTCCAAGATTGACACCGTAAGCGCGGCAGTACGGCTCTGCAAGCCTCAAAACATCAACCTGTTTCAGACCTCTGATATTCATAGCTTCTTGCAGACGTTCTGCGGTCGTTGATGGCTTCATTTGGTTCACCTCCAGTATGGTTACATCATATCATGGTATAAATAAAAGTTCAAGTATTCCAGCCAAAAAGTTCAAAAAAAGTGAATTTTTGTATTGACAAGGAGAAATCGTTGTGGTAAAGTGTGAACAGTTCAGTTAAACTGAACCGAACGGAAAAGAGGTGAAAACGATGCAGAGAAGCTATAACAAGCTGCTGGGCCGAATCGTTGAGATTTTCGGAACCAGAGGGGCATTTGGCAAGAGTATGGGATGGTCGGACCGCACCACATCTCTCAAACTCAACGGTAAGGTTGACTGGAAACAGGACGAAATCGAAGCTGCGTGTCAGGCACTAAAAATCGAAGTGTCGGATATCCCAGACTATTTTTTTGCCCTGTAAGTTCAGTTAAACTGAACAACGGAGGTTTACATGGATAGCGTTCCACACATCCACTTGGATGAAATCAGCCCCGAAGATACCGCCCGGCTGGCGCGGGGCTGCAAGAGGCTCTACCTCAAAATCATGGCCATGCCGGACGGAGAAGCCATGCTGGATGCCGCATGGGAGGCCTACCAACAAAGAAAGAAAGGGGAGAACAAGACGTGATTAAGATCCTGATGACCGTGTACGGCCTCACCGCTGAACAGGCAGCAGCTCGTGCCCCGGCGGCGCAGTTTGCTGTGACCTCTGTTATCGCAGCCCTGTTTGTCTGGCTGGACAGCATGGGGATGTTCGATGATGTAGGCCGCTGGATGGGTCGCAAGCTCCGGGAGGTGCTGGATGCTGTATCCGAGGACTGATGCGGAGGCTGGCTACCCTGACCCTCCTGTGTGCCCCCTCTGCCATCAGAGGTGCGATACCATCTATCGCGCCGAGGATGGAACAATCGTAGGCTGTGACCACTGCTTAGAGGCCACAGACGCATGGGAAGTCAACGAGTGCTTCCCGGAAAAGGAGTGTTTTTATGAAAGGATTGGTGTTTGACACCGAGAATCGGATGCAGTTCAAGGACTTCAGCGAACCGCTGCTGGACAACCTCCAGAAAGAGGTCGGCGGTTGCATCGAGGTGGTTCATCCCAAGTATCTGCCGGAAGGACTGTGCATGGTGATTGATGATGAGGGACTGCTGAAAGGCTACGCCATCAACAGCATTGCCAGCATTCTCTACGGTACGCCGGAACATGGTCAGCCCATTGTGGGCACCGCTGTGATTCTCCGTGAGGGTTTTGTGGCCGGGGAGCTCGACTTTATGAGCCTGGATGACGGAGATGAAGTTGGCCTGATGCTCTTGTTCTCTGCGCTTGGTATCTGCATCAAGAACGAAAGCGAGGCTGAGTGATGGATCTGGAAAAATTCTACTTCACCTACGGCTCCGATGATGTTCAGCCGTACTGCGGAGGATGGACGGAGGTTTGGGCACCCAACTACCAGATGGCGTGTCAGGCATTCCGGGCAGTGCATCCCGACCGCATTCCCAATATCCTGAACTGCTCCAGCGTGTACAGCGCAAGGGAGTTCGAGAAAACCAAGATGTTCGGCCCGGGCGGCAACTTCGGCCTCCGCTGCCGGGAGACCATCACTCTGAACATCGCTGTCAACAAGGCCGAGGAGGGGGTGATTTTTTGAAAGTAAGAGGCAAAAAGCTGACCCGCAAGCAGAAAGAGGCCCTTTCCGCACAGGGCTGGGACTTCCGCCTGTACCTCTGTGTCCGGGATGGCCCGGACTTCATGGAGCTGGTCAACCGTACCACCGGCAAGTACGTCATGTTCCGCAAGTAAGCCTATCAACTGAAAAGGAGTAAACATTATGATTCGCAATCCCAACGACATTCAGGACGGCGCAAAGAAGATTCGGATGCTCATTGCTGGCTACCCCGGCATCGGCAAGTCCACGCTGGCCCTGTCCGCACCCCGCCCGCTGCACATCGACTGCGACTTTGGCATTGACCGTATCGAACCTCGCTACCGTATGCCGTACATCCAGCCCCGCAGCTATGACGAGATTCTGAATGACCTGAAGCCGGAGAACCTCAAGGACTTCGAGACGCTGGTGTTCGATACCGCCGGAAAGCTTATCACCCTGATGGGCCTGTGGGCTATCAAGCAGAACCCCAAGTATGGTCAGCGGGACGGCAGTCTGTCCCTCAAGGGCTATGGCTTTGTTGGCCGCGAGTTCGTCCGGCTGATGGACTACTGCTTCTACGAGCTGAAGAAGAACATCGTGGTGGTCTTCCACGCCACCGAGGAAAAGGACGGCGATAACACCCGTCTCCGCATCAAGGTCGAGGGTCAGACCAAGAACAATGTGTGGGAGCCTATGGATCTGGGCGGCTTCGTGGAGATGTACGGCAATGACCGCACCATTGGCTTCTCCAACTGCGAGAAGTATTTCGCCAAGGGCACCCGTGGCATCCACGGCATCTACAAGATTCCGACCCTCACCCCTGGCAGCCAGAACGACTTCTTGACCAAGCTGTTCGACGAGTACAACAGCAAGGCAGCGGACGAAGTGGCCGAAAACGCCAAGGAAAATGCCGCCTATGAGCAGGTCATGCAGGAGGGCAGCAAAATCATTGCCGGCATCAAGGATGCAGACACCGCCAACGCTGCCATGCAACCGTTCAAGAGATTGCAGCATCACCTGACTTCCAGCCGGGAGCTGAACGCCATGTGGAAAGCCAAAATCGCCGCCCTCGGTCTGACGTTCGATTCCACTGCGGTCAAGTACATTTCCAAGCCTGCAGAGGAGGCGCAGTAAATGGCTGCATACCTCATTACTCACTCGCTGTTGTCCTCGTGGCTTCACCTTATTCGGGAGAATCCCTACGAGGATTTGACCACCGAGGGCGACCCTCTGGCGGAGTTCATGCTGGTACTGCGCCGAGAGCCTACGCCCCGGACGGAGGCCATGCAGAACGGCATCGACTTTGAGAACCTCGTGACCTCCATTGTCAATGGCCACGATGACCCCAACAATCCGTGGAACTGGGCTGCTGGGCAGATCGCCGCCATCATCAAGGGCGGGCAGCTACAGTTCAAAGCCCGTCGGACGATTCAGGTGCGGGGCATGGATGTGGTTCTGTATGGCCGCCTCGATGCCCTGAAAGCTGGCACCATCTACGACATCAAATTCAGCAAGGGCTACGAGCGCGGAAAGTTCTATTCCAGCACCCAGCACCCAACCTATATGCTGCTCATCCCGGAAGCGCAGACGTTTTCCTACCTCGTCAGCAACGGCATGGACGTTTGGACGGAGTGCTACCGCAGGGATGAAACGCCGGATATTTGCCCCATCATTTCGGACTTCTTCGACTGGTTGGATGCTTTCGGCCTGATGAATGTGTTCAAGGAGCACTGGAAAGCCTTATGACCGGGCGGCTGGTCGATATGAGTTTCAGTTTGAACCGCAAGCAGCGTATCACGCTGGAAGTTGATTCTGATTTCCGAAGTCTGTGGGACAAGCTGAATCAGGAACCGCTGCTGGACATTGAAATCAAGAAGCACCGCAACAAGCGCAGCCACAGTGCAAACGCCTACTTCCATGTTCTGGTCAACAAGATTGCCGCCGAAACTGGCGAATCGGACGACCTTGTGAAAGAGCGGCTGGTTGTGGCCTATGGAACGGTTGCGAGAGATAAGGATGGCTGCACCGTGGGCTTCAAACTTCCGGTCAGCGTGGATGTTCACGACCTCTACAAATACACCCGCTGCTTTGATGTGCGGGAAGAGGACGGAAAATGGTTCAACTGCTACTTGGTTTACAAGGACACCAGCAAGATGGACACGAAAGAATTTTCACACCTGATTGACGGTGCGATTGATGAAGCCAAGGCTCTGGGTATCGAGACGGATACCCCGGAGCAGTTGGCCCGGTACAAGGAGGAATGGTCACGATGAAAGGCCGAATCGTCATCTGCGACTACTGCGGAACGCCCGCAGACTTCGTAGACAGTTCGGTGGTTTACCACGGCCACAGCTTCGGCATGATTTACCTCTGCCCTCGCTGCGGTGCCTATGTCGGCGTACACAAGGGGTCTGACAAACCCCTTGGCCGCTTGGCAAATTCGGAGTTGCGCAACTGGAAAAAGGCAGCTCATGCAGCATTTGACCCGCTCTGGAAATACGGTCCCTACCGTGGCCGCCGGAATGAGGCCTACCGCTGGCTGTCCGAGAAGATGGGCACCCCGATTGAATTTACGCATATTGGAATGTTCGATGTGGACCAGTGCCGCAAGGTGGTCCGCATCATGCAAGAAGAAAGGAACCAGCTATGGAAGATTTGAACGTCCAGACCATCGCTATCACGGTTGAGGAGTACAAGGAACTGCTCCAGAAGCAGACCGAACTCAGCCTCATTTATCACAAGGGTGCAGGCGGCAGCGTTTACGACATTGGTCACTTTGTGCTGGATTTGATGCTTGCAGTTCATCCGGAGCTGATTACCAAGCAGGAGGACACCGATGCTGAATAATTGCACATTTCAGGGCCGCTTCGCCGCTGATCCTGAAATGCGGACCACACAGAGCGGCCTGACAGTCGCCAGCTTTCGCATGGCCGTTGACCGGGACAATGTCGGTCAGGATGGCCGGCGGGCTACCGATTGGCTGAATTTCGTGGCATGGCGTAAAACGGCAGAGTTCGTTTGCCAGTATTTCCGCAAGGGCAGCACGGCTCTTGTGGAGTGCCAGTGCCAGACCCGCTCCTACGAAGACAAGAACGGTCAGAAGCGTACCGCCACCGAGTTTGTGGTCCAGAAGATTCACTTTTGCGGCCCAAAAACGGAGCAGCGAGTGGATGATGGCGGTGAGGCACCGCCGCCGGGCTACCAGCAGCCGCCCTATCAAAATCAGCAGCCGCAGCAGATGGGCTTCGCCACCCAGAACCAGCGGCAGCAATGGCAGCAGAGTGCCCCCTGCGGGCAGCAGCCCAGCTACTCGCAGGGCGACCCTGACGATTTCTCGGTCATCGATGACAGCGACGACCTGCCGTTCTAAGGGGGGGCTGATAATGGCAACTGGAAAACGGTATTACTGGATTAAGCTCAAGGACTCGTTTATGTCGTCGGACATGATCGATTACCTCATGGGGCAGCCCGATGGTGCCAACTATGTTGTCCTTTATCAAATGCTCTGTCTCAAAACCATCAACACTGGCGGCCGACTGGCTTTCCAAATCGGGGATATGATTATTCCTTATGATGTAGAAAAAATTCAGCGCGAATGCAAATGGTTCTCGTTGGCAACTGTCCGTGTTGCTTTGGAAGTCTATAAGCAAATCGGTCTAATTTATGAGGACAAAGATGGTGTTCTCGTTTTGGCCAACTACTCAGACATTGTCGGCAGTGAAACAGACTACTCTGCGCAGAAGCGCCTTCAGCGTGAAAACCGCCGCAGACAACTTCCCCCAAAGTGTGCAGACAGCAACGAGGACAACAATGTGGACAATGTCCATACAGAGAAAGAGATAGAGATAGATAAAGAGAAAGATATAGAGAACAGAGAAAGAGTAAGAGATAACGGTAGTCCGCCCGTCGATGCTGGGCTGGCTGAGATCATCCGCTCTTTCGAGGACAATCTCGGAGGTTTCCCACCAGCAGCGCGGGAAGACCTGCTGGGCTGGCGGGAGATTTTCACGGACGACCTCATCTTGCTGGCCATCAAAAAGGCCGCTCTGGCCGGGGTTCGCAAATGGTCCTACGTCAACGGCATCCTGAAAGTATGGAAAAACGAGGGTGTGAGAACCCTTGGTGACGTGCAGTCCCGTGACGAGCGGCGCAAACCAGCAGCAGACCAGCAGCCGAAGCGGTCCGCCGCCGAGGACTACGATTTTATTTTTGGAGGCTCAAATGACAGTTGAATGTTTGAAAAGCTCAATGCTGCGCATTGAGCGGTATTTCGGGAAGGAACTCTCGACCGATGAGCGTACAGCACGAGCGGAAGTCTACGCCGCTGCACTGAAAGAAATCCCGGACGATGTGGTTTCGGCGGCTCTTGTAAAAGCGCTGACGGTCTGCCGCTATCAGAACCAGCTCCTTGTGGACTGGTGTGCGGAAATCCGCAAGATTCAGGATGTTGGGCGTCCAACGGCGAACGACCTCTGGAACGACGCTGCTGTGGCCGCACGGAAAATCGAAGCAAACCTTTACTATATGCACATCGGTGGCCTGATTACGGCTGATGGCAAGCTGAACCGCGACGATTTGAAGCGCCGCAATACTGAAATCTTTGCGGCTCTCCCGGTGGCAGTACAGCGGTGGGCTGGCTCCCCGGAAGATTTGAACGACATTTTTTCCAGCCGGAGCACAGCAGATCTGCGGCAGTTCGTCCGGCCGGGGTTCGACCGGACCGTGGCCGACGCCCCCATCGAGAGCTTGCAGCCCCCGGCCCTGCCCGGTGGGGCAGCTCCGGCGCAGATTGGAGGTGGCACGGCATGAGGCGGAAAAGTCCTTTTCACAGCCTGATTGTGGGCGTTTCGTGCGCAATGGTTGGCTGCATCCTCGCAAGCACGGCCTACTCCCGGCGAGTAGACGAGCTGGAAATCGAGCGGGACATCTACGCCAGCCGCTTCCAGAACTGGCAGATGCGGGCGATTGACGCGGAGGAAAATGTCGGCCGGCTTCAGACCGAGGTAGATAACCTGACCGCAGAGCTGAACGCCCAGATCGATTTGACTCTTACATACGCCGGGTCGTTCAGCTGCACGGCCTATTGTGCCGAAGAATACGCCCACATCTGCGGCGAGGGACACGGAATTACATCCAGCGGCGCAAAGGTGCAGCCGGGCGTGACCGTGGCAGCTGACACCAGCATCCTGCCCTACGGCACGGTGGTCTATATCGAGGGTGTAGGTCTCCGGGTCGTTCAGGACACCGGGAGTGCTGTGGTAGGTAACAAGCTGGACGTGGCGGTGAACACCCATGCAGAGGCTCTGAGCTGGTCTGGATGGGGTTCTCACCGGGTTTGGATTGTCACAGCAGGAGGTGACGCTGATGCGGACACCTAAACAGAAAACCTCCGCCCAGAAGCGGTATGAGCAACTCAAGTCCCGTGGCTTGTGCGTTGCCTGTGGAAAAGTGCCGGCGCAGCCCGGCAAAACCAAATGCGTCCAGTGCGGCATCAACGCCAGCAAGTCGGCGCTGAGCTGGTATTACCGCAAGCACAAGGAGGTGCAGCATGGCACTGAATGAATATGGAGTCAAACTGGACAGCAACGGCTATGCACCCAGCATCCTCAACCAGCAGCCCACCTGCCTGATTTGCGGGCGATACCACACGGCCCGGCACGAGGTCTTTTATGGCCCCTACCGGGATAAGAGCAAGCGCTTGGGGCTGTGGGCGAATCTCTGCCCGTGGTGTCACCAGAACGGCCCGAATGCCATCCACCGCAACCATGACGAAGATCTCCGCTTGAAAAAGTGGGCGCAGAAAAAGGCTATGAAGCATTACGGGTGGCCGGAGGAGAAGTTCCGGCAGGAGTTCGGGAGGTCGTACCTGTGAGCACTTGCCCGATTATCGCCATTGACCCCGGCAATGCCCAGTCTGGCTACTGCGTTATCGATCGCAACACCCTGCGCCCGCTGGAATTCGGCAAGGTTGACAACGCCGAGCTGCTGCGGAAGCTGGCCTCTGCCACGGAGCAGGGCTGGCGGTGGGCGGTCATCGAGATGGTGGCCTCCTACGGAATGTCGGTAGGCCGGGAGGTGTTCGATACCGTCCTCTGGATCGGCCGCTTCTACCAAGCCCTGAACGCCTGCTGCCCAGTACGGCTGCTGTGCCGCATCGAGGAGAAGCAACACATCTGCCACAACACCCGCGCCAATGATGCTGCCATCCGGCGGGCACTCATTGACCGATTCGCAGACCACGACCTCAAAAATGGCCGTGGTACAAAAAAGAACCCGGATTTCTTTTACGGCTTCAAAGCCGATGTGTGGGCAGCCTACGCTGTGGGTCTGACCGCCATTGAAAACCGAGAGAACGATTATCATTTTTCTGCTACTTGAAAGGAGCACATACCATGGATAACTACGAAAACGAAGCCTCTAAGTTCGCCGCCCAGCGCACCAAGCTGAAGAACATCTGCGAGGCGCACGACCTGACCTACACGTTCATCAAGAACAGCTACCCCATCAAGCTGATTATCCGCCCCATCAAGGGTGTGGGCGAACAGATGTCCATGCTGGAAACCGCCAGCGAGGACAGCTACATCTCCCCGGATGCCTACCTCCTGTTCACCATGAAGGATGGTGTGCTGGTCTACCGCATGAGCAAGACCTTCACCATTGAGGATGCCCTGTTCGGCAAAATCAAGAACATCTTCAAGAATATGCACTCCTACTACTGCCAGTTCTTCTTCCGGGAACTGATCGAGAGCGGCCGACTGAAAGCCATCGGCGGGAAGATGCCGGAAATCCCTGAAACCGCTGCAAAGGAGCCTGAGGAAAAGGCTCCCGACCTGCCCCCGGATGCCGAAAAGCTGGAAGAAATCGAGGATGATACCGATGATGCAGACGATGCCGAGGCCGAAGCGCCCGCAGAGGACGAGCTGGCAAAGGCCACCGAGATTGCCCGGCAGAACGACGGCATCACGCAGGCCCTGCTGGAACAGCAGATGGGTGTGACCGCAGAAAAGGCCATCGCCCTGCTGGATGAACTGGAAACGGCCGGCGTGATTGACTTCTACGATGGCCGCTACTACCTCGCCAAGGCAGACAGCGAGGAGGAATAATCCATGGCAAAGGCAGCAGTAACGCGCAGCATCCGGGACGACCACCAGAAGAATTTCCTCAAAATCTTCAATGGCCTGACCGGAAAACATAGCCGCTGGGAGATTTGGGAGGATTTCGTCACACTGACCGCTATTGAGATCTCAAACAGCACGGACAAGGTAAACGCCACGGAGCGCACCAAGATGTATCAGACCATCATTTCCAAATACTCCGCCAAAGAGCGGGACGGCATGGCCGAAATGCTGGCCGAGGTGGTCATGGGCATGGAACAGAACCCCGACCAAGATTTCCTCGGCTCCTTGTACATGATGTGTGAGCTGGGCAATGACCACGCCGGGCAGTTCTTCACCCCCTACGATGTGTGCCGCTGCATGGCCGAGATCACGTTTGACCCGAAGCTGCACCCGGACATGGAGGGCTTTATCTCGGTATCTGACCCGGCCTGTGGAGCTGGCGCCACGCTGCTTGCTTTTTTGAACGTCTGCAAAAGACGGAATATCTGCTACCACAACAAAGTCCTTGTCATAGCCCAAGACATTGACTTTATCGTTGGGCTGATGTGCTACATCCAGTGCAGCTTCATGGGCTGCGCTGGATATGTAGTCATCGGTGACACACTCGTGAAGCCGGCAACGGCCTACGACAGCCGCGGATTGCTGCCCGCAGGACCACAAAACCGCATCTGGTATATGCCGCTTTTCTCAACCGATGTGTGGTATATGCGCCGCCAGATAGCGCAGATGAACCTACTGTTTGAGCCGAAAGGCGAACCTGCAAAAATCGAAAAAACCGATATTAAACCCGCAAATTTGCAAAAATCTATCAAAAATGAGCCTAAAGCCCCGGAAAATGAGCCTCTTAACGAAACCAAAACCGGGCAGCTCACGTTTTTCTAACCTGAATCAAGAAAGGAGTAACCCCTATGGCAGACATTACTTATATCCCTATCCGGCAGCTTCACCCGCACCCGGATAACCCCCGCAAGGAGCTGGGCGACCTGTCCGAGTTGGCGGCCAGCATCAAGGAAAACGGCGTGTACCAGAACCTGACGGTCATTCCCGGCCACTACCTCAGCAGCCGGGAGTACATCAGCAAGTGCGTTGACGAGGGCGGCGATGCAGCCGCCGCCGCAGCAGCATGGGCTCCCAAGGTTATGTGGGTGGGTGACGACTACACCATCATCATCGGCCATCGCCGGGCAGCGGCAGCGCAGCAGGCCGGGCTTTACGAGCTGCCCTGCGCCATCGTTGAGATGGATGAGCGGGAGCAGATGCAGACCATGATGGTGGAGAATATGCAGCGGTCAGACCTCACCGTCTACGAACAGGCTCAGGGCTTCCAGATGATGATGGACTTTGGGCAGACCGTGGAGCAGATCTCCGACAAATCCGGCTTCTCACAGTCCACCGTTCGGCGGCGTATCAAGCTGCTGGAACTGAACCACGACAGCTTCAAGAAAGCCGAAAAGCGCGGTGCAACCCTGTCTGACTTCGCCCAGCTGGACAAAATCGAGGACTTGGAAGCCAGAAACCGGGTGTTGGAGACCCTCGGCACCCAGAACTTCAACAGGGCTATGCAGGATGCGCTGGAACAGCAAAAATGGCAGCACCAAAAGGCCGAATGGATTGAACAGCTCAAAAAATTCGCCGTGGAAGATCCGCAGGCCACCTACCAGACACACGAACACGTAAATGCGTATGGCAAATGGGGCACAAAAAAGGAAGTCATCATGCCGGAAGATGCCGACAAGGTTGCTTATGTCTATAAGGTCAGTGAAAATCAGATTGACCTGTATAAACCTCGCGATACGGATGCTGAGGATGCCAGCAACTCAGCGAGAGAAGCCGCAAGAGCCACCGAGAAGCTTGCGAGAGAACAGTTTGCCGCCGTCACGAAGCTCATGTATGAGCTGCGCTGGGACTTCGTGAAAAACCTGACTCCCGCAGAGTGCAGAAAGCACCTGCCGGAAATCTTGGCTTATTCCACCCCGGTTCTGACCGAATATCGGCACATGGAGGACGACGAAAATGTGTTGCAGCTGCTCGGCATCGGTCTGGATGAGCAGATTCGGGAAGACACGGAACTGGAAAATGCCCTGAAAATGTTCAATGCTTACGATACCGAGCCGGAGAAGATTCTACTGGCGGTTGCTTTTGATGCAACGGACAGCAGTCGTGAGGGTTATTGGAGCACGGAATGGAACGGGCCGACAGGCGCGAGCAAGTTCGTTCACCGCAAAAATGATGACCTTGACAGCACCTATGAACTGCTCGCTGCACTCGGTTACGAAATGGCCGATGATGAAAAGGCTTTGCAAGACGGCACCCACCAGCTTTTTGCGGTGTATGGTTCCGGCAGCCAGGCTGACACGCCCTGCGATAAGTGCAAAGCTGCTCACCCTGAATGCGACAAGTGCTGCAAAACTTGCGATGACCACTGCAATGCGTTCCAGCTGTGCAGAAAGGAGTATGGCGAATGACCGACCTTGTAAAGTGTGACCGCTGCGGCACACCGTTCAGCATCCAGACAGCCGGCATCCGCAGTACATGGAGCGGCGATTACATGGTGCAGTATTTCACCTGCCCCGGCTGCCACCATCGCTACCAGATTCTGACCACGGACACCGAACTGCGCCAGACCGTTCAGCAGCACAAGAAAATTGCCGCAAAAATCCGCATGGGCCAGAGCAAGAATTTCCGGCCGGGAACCCTGAAAAAGTATCAGGCGGAAATGAAAAAGCTGGAGGCTGAGCAGAAAAAACGGCGGGATGAACTGATGGACAAGGGCAACGAGATCCTCGCCGCACTGGGAAAGGAGTAACCCATGGACGACTTAAAAGAATATGCAGACCGCCTCAAATTTGAAATTGTGGCTGCCGACTTTCTGAGTACCGAAGACCGGGAAATGGTCTTTGACCTCATCGAGAAAGTGCTGGGTGATACCGATGCCTGACCAGTTTTTCATCAACATTGCGCTGCTGGCCGTTGGCGTGTCCATCGGGGCGCTGCTGGGCGAAACCAGCCGCCAGCAGCACGACCGTGCTCTGTTCCGGGAGTATATCAACTTCATGGCCGAATCAGAGCAGAAAAACGAATTGCTTTTCCGTGAAGTGATTCATTTCCAGACACAGAAAGGAGCCTCCCATGAGGAAGAACAGGAATAACCGCCCGCCGGAAGTCGGCGCACGGGGGCTGCTGCGGCTGCGCTGCCCCTGCTGCGGTAAGGAGTTCGGTACATACCTCCACGTTTCGCAGATGTCCATCGGCTGCCGCTGCGGGGCCACGATCTCGCTTGAACGTGGGCTTGCCCACTATGAGTTTGAGTGTGGGTGCTGCGGGCTGCACGCCAAAGGCCAGACCAACATCGAGGATTTGGAAATCACCATCCCCTGCAAGTGCGGCAATCCCATCACGTTGCACTGGGACAAGGACAAGCGGAGGTACATCGAATGACCCTTGAGGAAGCCTGCCGCCTCATCGACCCGGCAACGGATTTGGACGCTCTGGCCGAGATTGAATATTACAACGGCTTCAAAGGCAAAGACGCTGCTGCCAAAGCCCTGCACGAGGCCAGCCAGATGGTCGTTGACTTTGTGCGCCAGATGTCATGGCATGATGCCAAGAACCCGCCAATCGCCCATGAAGAAAGCTGGGAATGCGCCGGCGAAAAGCACTGCGCCGTGATAAGCGACATCGTATGGGTGTGCTGCGAGAGCGGCCACACCATGAAAGGCTGGGTCGAAAACGGGACGTGGCACATTGAGGATGGCCACCGTGCAGAGGATGGCCACTACGGGCATGTGAAGCTGTGGGCTCCGCTGCTGGAGCCGCCGGAGGTGAAAAAATGAAAACCATCACAGTTAAGCATGAGGTTTCGCCGGGTCGTGAAAGTTGCGAATTCGGCGGAGATTTTTGGGGCAAAGAGGTGTGCAAGTACCATACGTTTCGTACTCAAACCCATGGACGAAAGGCTCCGCCGGAATACAGAAAGCCCAAATGCTTGCTGTTCGACTGCTGGCTTGAGCAGCCGTACAAGAAATGCGAGGCTTGCAAGAAAGCGTGTATGGAGGCTGAATATGACAACGGAACGACTGCATTTCATGGTTGAATCTCCGGCCAACTTTGTCAGACTGGCCTGCACAATTCTCTTTGAAAAAAGAGAAGCAATGTCCGAATGGGCTGCCACATGGCATGACGTGTTCGATTGTGCCAATGGCGAACAGCTTTTTCTCCAATTCATGGAAGAACTTTTCCCGGACGGCTGCACCATTGGAGAAAAGGAGCTAAAACAGATAACGGATAGAGCAGTCCGCTACTTGCAAACCGAAACCCGCTGCCTTGACCTGAAAGCCGGTCACGATAAGTCTCGGTTTACCTACTGGGTGTCTTTTATTCCTGAACACAAAGTCTATGGATGCGAGTTCGCCCGGCATGAGGAAACCATTATTGAAATCCTTACCGCATTCTTCGGGAAGTCGATCGCAGGTTACAGTCTGGACACTTTGAAGCACTTCATTCTCCGCTCCTTTGAAATCCGCTCTGATAATTCATCGGTACGGTCTATTGCAGAGGATGTGGACTTTATCCAACGGGCGGTATTTGCCCGGAGTTTTGGCAACGGCAGACAGGAGGTGCCTGAATGAAATGGGTTGCGCTTATCTATGCAGCGGAGTGGATTTCAGTGGGGTTGGCGGTGTCAACCGCAATCCACGTCACAGGAGATCTGAGAGCGCTTTGGTTCTTTTTGATTCCGGCATTGTCCGGCGTTAAATATCATGAGGATGATGGGGGCGGGAAAAAATGAGTTGCTTGTCCTGTGAGAACTACATACCCCTTGAACCGTCCATCCAGCGCACTGATGCCCAGGGCCAGACATATACTGTGCCCGGCCTGTGCAAAATTGGTGCAGACCACATAATTTGTGGACTTCCGGTCTACCTTCCGACAGCAAAATGTGATAAAATAATAGAGGCGCCGCCGAAAGACGGTAGCTGAATTATGACGGAGGTAGGTTGTGACATTACAGGAATTGTCCAAGTACTATGACATCCAAATGACCCTCGAAAAAGACCGTGAAGCCTTGGAGAGACTGCGGCAAAGAATCACTCCCGCCTCCCCACAACTGACCGGGATGCCCCACACGCCGGGTGTTCGGGATAAAGTCGGAGATCTGGCCGTAGAGCTGGCTGACATGGACGAGCGTATCCGCTGGCTGGAAGAACTGGCAGCACAGGAAAAGCCCAAAGTCGAGGCCTACTGCAAGAGCATTGTGGATGCCCGGATGTATCTGGTTTTCAGACTGCGGTTTATCCGCTGCTACTCATGGGCCGAAGTTGCCGGAGTTCTGGGAAAAGGATATACCGAAGATGGGGTCAGCCGGATGGCATACAACTACCTCAACAAAAACTGACCGATAAGCCCTGCATTTGCGGGGCTTTTTATTTTTGCCCCAAAACTGAAATTCAAATCAGAAATCCACACAAAATCAGCTCAAAATTGAAATGAATTTAACTTTTACCCCCTGAAAAGTTGAATTCAAAGTGGAAATCGTTGAGAATCAAGGGGATGGTTTCACTCGCTGTCGGACGTTGTCGGATGGTTTCGGATGGATGCCGAAGCTTACCGATGGATTCAGATGACAACGGACGCTCCGAGTGATATGATTAGGATGCAAAATTCAAATCAAGCCAAGCGGTGCTCACCATTCCCGGTGGGTGCCGCTATTTTATTGCCTGAAAGGAGGATTCCGGGCCGCACGTTGCTCCTTTGCGTGCGGCATCACCGTAGCACCCCGAAAAGCCGAGGTGCTGCAGCTGGGCATTTCGCCGTGCCCAGTCACAAAGAAGGAGATTTTCCATGTATCAGAAAATCAAGGCAAAATTCAAGGCAAACCCCACCATTTTCTACGCCTGTTCCATCGTTGCATCATGGGCAGGAGTCGGCTCCCTGATGAACTTCCGCACGCTGGCCATCAACAACGGCGCTGCTGCGGCTATCATCTGGGCGGTTTTCAACTCGCTGGCCTGTATCTTCTTCGGTCTGTTTGCGGAGTACATCCCGACCGTCCGGCGCATCATGCAGAGCAAGGTGATGTTCTACTTCATCGGCTTTTTGACCGTGTTCCAGACATGGACGCAGATGTCCGGCATCTATGAGATCTTCGGCGACACGCCGATCGGCACCACCGGAGGCACATTGATTGTCTACGGCACCTGCCTTGTGTTCCTGTTTATGCTTCTGAAAGAGGGCATGATTCGGAACGTCCTGTCTGATGGCTTTTCATGGGTGGTTGTTTACGGTCTGCTGGCAGTCGTTGTCATTGCCGCGCTGGTATACACCCACGGTGCATTCGTCAACATCGACCCCGGCCTGACTGCTGCCGGTATCCAGACGGGCCTCTACAAAGGCTTCCTGCTGCTGCCCGGCCCGTTCACTTATCCGTACTACTACTCGCTGTTCTCCTACAACGACAAAAATGAAGATGGCACCCAGCACGGCAACATGAAAAAGTCCTTTGTGCTGGCTGGCGTGATGTTCGGTGTCTACATGGTGCTGGCTGCGCTGCTCACATGGGTCAATTTCAGCCCACTGCTGAACACGCTCAAGGCTATCCTGATCACCATCATTGCGCTGTCCTCGCTGTCCACCTACCTCTATTCGGAGTATCTGGTGTTCGGTGAGAACATCGGCTTTCTCATTGACGTGCTCACTGTTACCTCGTGGCAGCTCGTGATCCCGCTGGGTGTCATGGGCATCTGGACGCTGATGAGTGAGCTTCGGGTGTACATCATCATCTTTGTGCTGCTGGCCTCCGTGGTCCTGCACCTCGTTTCTGACCGAAAGGAGGATGCACGATGAAAATCACGGTAAAGAAGCTGTCCGAGCTGCACAAGCCCGCCCACAACATCCGCCGGCATTCCGAGAAGCAGTTGACCGAGTACATCCGCAGCATTGAAATGTTCGGGCAGGTCAAGCCGCTGGTCGTGGCCGAGGACGGTGAGATCATCGCCGGTAACGGTCTGTATGAAGCGCTACTCCGCATGGGCCGGGAAACCTGTGACTGCTATGTCATGGTCGGCCTGACCGATGTTCAGAAGAAAAAGCTCATGATGGCCGACAACAAGGTCTATGAGCTGGGATTCACTGATGTGGATGCCATCGAGGAACTGGTCAAGGAGCTGGACGGTGATGTGGATGTCCCGGGCTGGGATGCCGATCTGCTGGAAATGCTGAACAGCACCGAGGATGAAGCGGACGAAATGATTGGCTCCTACGGAGAATTCCCGGAGAGCGAGATTTCGTCCATCAACCGCCAGCAGAATGAGGAACACGTCCCCTATGCAACAGCGCCTACCTATCCGGTAGCGCCGCCCGACCCACAGCCCGTGTCCACCGTCTCCGAGCCTCCGCAGCAGTCCTCCCCGGTGTTGGAGGTGTCTACACCTACCGAGCCGGAAACCGCTGTTCCTGAGGCGGCCAGCGGCGCAGAGCAGCACCGGTACATCCGCTGCCCGAAGTGTGGTGAGCTGATATGCCTGTGAAAGTAGTGGAAAGCAACCTGAACGTGTTGCAGGCTGCGAAGATCCGCATCCGAAATGTGTTCGCCAACGGCTGCAAAATCTACCTGAGCTTTTCTTCCGGCAAGGATAGCCTGTGCATGGCCAACCTCGTTTATGAAATGATTCTCTCCGGTGAGCTGGACCCCAAGCAGCTGACGGTGACGTTCATCGACGAGGAGGGGCTTTACCCCTCGATGGTCGATGCAGCATACCGCTGGCGGCGCAACTTCCTGTCGGTCGGCGCAAAATTCTTGTGGTTTTGCCTGCCGTTCAAGCAGGTGTCCGTCATTGACCACCTGTCCAGCTCCGAATCGTGGATAACGTGGGAGCCGGGCAAGGAAGATGTCTGGATGCGCAAACCGCCCGATTTTGCCATCATGTACAGTCCCTACCTCCACTATGCAGGGGAAATGAACTACCAGACGTTCTGCTCCAAGGCGTTTTCTGACGGCATCCAGCTTGTCGGTCTGCGTACGGCGGAAAGCCTGACCCGCTTCAAGTGCATTGCCAACACCAAAATGGAGCGCATCACCCGCGGCGGCAAGTTCTATCCCATCTACGACTGGAAGGACTCCGATGTGTGGCTGTACATCAAGGAGCGAAACCTTGAATTTCCTGAGATCTACATGAGGCTCTATGAGGCGGGTGTCCGAAAGAATGCCCTCCGGCTGTGCGCATTCTTCGGTGACTGCGGCACACAGGGCCTCCGTTGGATAGCTGAAACGGACAACGACCTGTGGGAGCGCATCCAGCGGCGAGAACCCAATGCCTACCTCGTTCTGCTCTACTGGGATTCTGAAATGTTCCGGCGCACCACCCGCAAGCGCGGGGAGCTGGAAGAAGAATCCGAGAAAAAGGACTATAAAGCCCTCTGCAAAGACCTTCTGTTCCTGCACCCGGAGCGCTACACCATCGCCAAGGACACCCTGTCCCACATCGAGCACTGGCGTGGCCTGTTCATCAAGACCTACGGCATCGCTGAGCAGAAGCACTACAAGACCATGTACGAGGGCCTGTTGTACGGAGACCCCAAAATGCGTATCCTGCGCATTCTCTGGACCACCATCTACAACGACCACAACGCCCGCATCAAGGAGGAGCAGAACCATGGAAAGCATTGATGTATTCGCCCCGCTGGCATCCCTCCAGTGGGTAGACCGCAACACTATTCACGCCAACGACTACAACCCCAACAAGGTCAGCGAGGAAAACCTGAAGCTGCTTATCCAGTCTATCCTGACCAACGGCTGGACACTGCCCATCGTGGTACGCCCTGACGGCACCATCATTGACGGCTTCCATCGCTGGACTGTATCGGGCCGGGAGCCGCTGCTGTCCCTGCTGGGCGGCAAAGTGCCGGTCGTAGTCGTAGACCACCACGGCGACGAGAGCGCCGACGTGTACGGCACCATAACCCACAACCGTGCCCGTGGCACCCACCTGTTGGAGCCGATGAAAGCCATTGTCAAGAAACTCATTGACGAGGGCAAGACCGTGGAGGAAATCGGCAAGCAGCTGGGCATGAAGCCCGAAGAAATCTTCCGCCTGTCCGGCTTTACCAAAGACGAGTTCCTGAACATGATGACCAAGGGCCACGACACATACTCCAAGGCTCAGGTCATCCGCAGCGTATGAAATCGTCCTTGCCAGCGCTCATGCGGGCAGGGGCTTTATCTCGAGGAAAGGAATCATCACTATGGACTACTATGATTTTGTGGCATCCGCCATTGCTGCCGTCGCCAGCCTCTATAATGCAAACGCTGAGCTGGCACATCTCCAGAAGATCGGCGTGAAAGACGTGTGCGTACTCTGGTGCGGCAGCACCCTTCAGAACAACAAGGCTTGGCTGTCCACCACCGTCCCTGACTGTATGTACTACGAGGCAACCTACGACGGCGACAAGAAGGAGCTGCGTCTGGATGCCTATAGGAAGATTCAAAGCGTGAGCATTCCCTGCTGAAAGGAGCACGACACCATGAACACCGTAATCGTATACGCCTGTCCCAGCGTCCCTATGGACAGCATCGAGTGTACCATCGAGTATGACCCTGCTGTGGTCGAAGCCTTTCTGCATCCGCCCAACAGCGGACAGGAGCGGGCCGACGATGGCTCGTTCGGTGACGAAAAGGTACTGTGACGGGGGTGCCCCACACTGAGCGGGCTCGACGACCCCGAAACCAAGCTAGTTAGTGAGGGAAAAATCAGTCATTTCGTTACGGTTTGTATAATGACTTCGCTGTGATTTTCCAAAGAGTTTTACAAAAAAGGAGGTGGTTTCTGAATGCCGACAAAAGAAAGAGTTGCTGACATGACTGTGACCACCACCCAACTGGCCGCCGTGCTGGGCATCACGAACCGCAGGGTGCAGCAGCTCACACAGGATGGGGTGCTCACCACCGTCAGTCGAGGAAAATTTGTCCTTGGTGACGCAGTGCAGGCCTACAATGCCAGCACTGCCCGTGGCGGGCTGACCAAAGAGGAAGCGGCAGAGGCCAAAAAGCTGGACCACATCAAGCAGAAAGCAGAAGCTACGCTCAAAGCCAGCAAAGCGAAAATCGCTCAAGCTGAGGCAAAAGAGCTGTCCGGGCAGATGCACCGCAGTGAGGATGTGGCCGCTATGACCTCTGAGCTTATCTACACCGTCCGGGGTGCGCTGATGGCGCTGCCCAGCCGTGTTGCCATCAATGCGGCTGCTCTGTCTGACCCGGCAGAGGTGGCAGAGTATATGCGTGGCGAGGTGAATCAGATAGCCGAGGAAATCGCCATGTTCCGTTACGACCCGGCAAAGTATGAGGCCCGTGTCCGTGAACGCAAGGCGTGGGCTGAAAAGCTGGCTGGTGACGACGATGAGTGAGAATGCAGCGGTTGACCGTCTGAATGCTCTGGTGTCAAAGCTGGTGGCAGCTATCCGGCCCCCGCCCAATGTGTCCGTGAGCGAGTGGGCCACACAAAACCGCGTCCTGTCCCCGGAAGCGTCTGCCGAGCAGGGCCGCTGGCGTAACAGCCGCACGCCCTATCTGGTGGAGATCATGGACGCATTCTCCGACCCGCGCATCCATCATATCGTTGTCGTTGCGTCCTCACAGGTCGGCAAGTCGGAGTTTGAAAACAATGTCATAGGCCGCACCATTGACGTTGACCCCGGCAGTATTCTTTTCATCCATCCCCAAATGACGGATGCCAAGGAGTACAGCAAGCTCCGTATCGCCCCCATGATACGAGACTGCCCTACACTGCGGGTCAAGGTCGCGGAGAAAAAGAGCCGGGACAGCGGCAACACGATTTTGCAGAAAAGTTATCCCGGCGGCATCCTGACCATGTGCGGATCTACCGAGGCGCACGCTCTGGCATCAAAGCCCATCCGCTATGTGCTGGGTGACGAGCGTGACCGCTGGGCAGTGAGTGCCGGCACAGAGGGCGACCCTTGGGAACTGGCAATGGCCCGGCAGACCACTTTCTACAACGCAAAGGCTGTGGAAGTCAGCACACCCACCATCAAGGGACACAGTGCCATTGCCAAGTCCTACGTCAAGGGCACGATGGAGCGCTGGGTATCCCAGTGCCCGCACTGCAAGGGATTCCATGAACTGCGTTGGGAAGATATTCGGTACGAGTATGACACCATCGAAACCCACGGAGAGAAAACCTACAAGGTCAAGGACGTGTGGTATCTCTGCCCGGAGTGCGCCTGCATTTCGGACGAAGTGACCATGAAGCGGGCACCAGCTCACTGGCAAGCGGAAAATCCCGCCGCCTATGAGAACGGTATCCGCAGCTTTTGGCTGAACAGCTTTGTTTCGCAGTGGGCAGCATGGAAAGATACCGTGCTGAAATACCTGAATGCCCTGGGCGATACCAAGAAGATGCAGGTTGTCTACAACACCCGTCTGGGGCTGCTGTGGGAAGATCGCGGCGATGTGCAGGACGAGGACACCATGCTTGGCCGCAGGGAGGAATACCCTGCGGAACTGCCGGATGGTGTGCTGGTGCTGACCGCTGGCGTTGATACGCAGGACGACCGCATGGAGTACGAGATCGTGGGCTTCGGTCACTTCGGGGAAACATGGGGCATCGAAAAAGGCATCATCTCTGGCCGCCCGGACAGTGACGAGGTCTGGCAGCAACTGGACGAGCTGGTTTTCGACCGCAAGCTGAAATTTGCTGACGGCCTAGAGCTGCCCGTTTCCATCAAATTTGTAGACGAGGGCGGCCATTTCACCCAAGAGGTGCGTCAGCGCTGCCATGACCGCATCGGCAAAAAGGTTTTCTGCATCAAGGGCTTTCCCGGCTCCGACCGGCCGTTCACAGGCCCGCCAAAGCAGGTGAAAATCACGGTGCAGAACCGCTACATCGGGATGTGCTGGCAGTACCAGTTGGGCGTTGACGCTGGCAAGCAAATCATCATGGACGATTTGAAAGTGCAGGAGCCGGGCCCTCGGTACTGCCACTTCCCACGCCGGGACGATTACGGCCTCGGCTACTTCAACGGCCTCTTGTCAGAGCATTTGATATACAAAGAGGGCCACCGCAACCCGTGGCAATGGGATAAAATCTCCGGCCATGAGCGAAACGAACCTCTTGACTGCCGAAACTATGCCATAGCGGCCTACAAGGTGCTGCCGAAAGACCTTGATGCCATCGACCGGGCGCTGAAAAGGCTGCGCGGCAAGGCACCAGAGGCACCGGCAGCCCCGGTGATAAATATTCAACAACCCGTCTCCCGTCCCCAGCCGTCCCCCGGCCGGAGGCGGGAGAACTTTTTAGACGACTGGTGAGGTGTGAGTTATGGATACCGTGACCATCAAAAAGCGGCTGGAGTTCCACACGAAGCGGCTTGATAACCTGTATGTGGCCTACAACAAGCTGCTTTCCGGTGGCGTGAAAAGCTACCGTCTGGACGACCGGGAACTCACACGTCTTGACCTCGGCAAGCTCAGCGATGAGATCAAAGATGCCGAGGAAAAGGTCGATGAACTGACCGCGCTGCTGAACGGACAGAGTGCCCGCAAGGCATTCTCCGTTATCCCGCGCGATTGGTGATCCTTTAGGGTGACGGCCCGAAAGGGCCTTTGCCGCGGGCTGGCTGCTTTTTACTCCTTTCCCCAGCCAGCCCGCTTAGTTTGAAAATTACGGAGGCGATTACTCTTGAGTGTCAGATACCGCGTCACCGCTGCACCGCAGGCCAGCGGCTACAGCGAGGCGGGCGCATCCTACAAACGGCGTGCGCTGCGGGCTTTCTTCCCCAACAGCAACTCTCCGAGCAGCGATATTCACGACAACGCAGATATTCTGCGGCAGCGGAGCAGAATGCTCTACATGAGCGCACCTGTTGCGACCAGTGCCATCAACACGAATCGAACGAAGATCGTTGGCACCGGGCTGACCTTGAAAGCGACCGTTGACCGAAACGTACTGGGGCTATCCCCGGAAAAAGCCAAAGAGTGGCAGAGTAAAACCGAGGCAGAGTTCCGGCTTTGGGCCGAAAACCGCCGCAGTTGTGATGCCATGGGGCTGAACGATTTCTACGGCTTGCAGCAGTTGGCCCTGAAAAGCTGGCTTATGAGCGGTGATGTGTTCGCCGTGGTGAAAATTCGTGACCCGGACAAGCTGCACCCCTACGGGCTGCGGCTGCATCTGGTGGAGGCTGACCGTGTGTCCACCCCGGATAAGCTCGGCGGTATGCTGGATGGCCTGGGCTATACCGAGGGCACAAACCCCAACACCGGGAACAAAATCTATGATGGTGTGGAAGTGGACAGCAGCGGCATGATCGTGGCCTACCACGTCCGCAACACATATCCGCATGAGTGGCGGAATGACATCACCAAATGGCAGCGAGTGGAGGCGGTCGGTGCGACAACTGGGCTGCCCCAGATCCTGCACATTATGGAGTCCGAACGTCCGGACCAGTACCGTGGTGTCCCGCTCATTGCACCCATCATCGAACCGCTGCTCCAGCTCCGAAGATATACGGAATCGGAACTGCTGGCAGCTCTGGTGCAGAGCTTCTTCACGGCATGGATTGTCACCGATACCCCGAAGAACGCTATCCCGTTCGATGAAACCGGCAGCGGAGATCTCGGCGGCGTTCCTGTGGACAACCCGAAGGCAGACAACGCCAGCCACAGTCCGAATGAGTATGAGATGGGGCCCGGCACGGTTGCACACCTCGGCAAGGGCGAGGACATCAAGTTCGGAAACCCCAACATTCCCACCGCAGGGTTTGATACGTTCGTCAAAACTCTGTGCAAGCTCATGGGTGGTGCCATCGAAATGCCGTATGAGCTGTTGCTGAAAGAGTTCAACGCCAGCTACTCGGCCAGCCGTGCAGCCCTTTTGGAGGCATGGGAAGGTATCAAGATGCGGCGTGCATGGCTGGTAGGCAGCTTCTGCCAGCCGGTATATGAAATTTGGCTTTCTGAGGCTGTGGCCCGTGGACGAGTAATCGCCCCGGGCTTTTTTGATGACCCTCTGGTGCGTGCTGCATGGTGCGGCGCACGGTGGATTGGGCCTGTGCAGGGCACCCTTGACCCGAAGAAAGAGGTCGAGGCTGCCGTGCTCCAGACCCATCACGGCTTCCGCACCCATGAGCAGGTCACGCGCGAGCTGGGCGGCGGCGACTGGGAGGACAATGTCGCAGAGCTGGCCCACGAAAATGAGCAGCTCAAAGCTGCGGGCAGCGAGGGCGTAATCGAAACCACAGAAAGTGTCACTACACAGGGAGGTAAAGAAAATGCCGAAAGCACCGAGTAGCACCCCGATGGTGAGCATCCAGCGGCCCTGCTATGCAATGGCCAGCACTGACGGCCAGAGCGCTGACATCACCATGTACGGCCAGATCGTGGACACGCAGCCCACGGATTGGTGGACGGGTGAGCCGATTCCGGGTCAGTACATCATTGAGAGCGAGTTCCTGTCCGACTTGCAGCAGGTCGAGCATTGTTCGGAGATCACCATCCGCATGGACAGCGTGGGCGGCGATGCTGGCGTTTCCATCCTGATTCACAACAGGCTGCGTGAGCTGGCCGCCAAGGGCACGAAACTGACCTGTATTGTGGACGGCGTGGCCATGTCCGGCGGCAGCCTTATCATGTGCGCCTGCGACACCGTCAAGGCCAACCCATCCAGCCTCGTGATGATTCACAAGTGCTGGTCGCTCATCTGGGGCAACTACAACGCCGATGAACTGCGCAAAGCCGCAGATGCCAACGACGCATGGGATAAGAGTCAGGTTTCCATCTATAAGCGGAAGACCGGCCTCTCCGAGACCGTGCTTTTGCACATGATGTCCGATACCACCTACATGACCGGCAAAGAGGCCGTGGAAAAGGGCTTTGCAAATGAGCTGCTGGATGATGCCGAGCCGGTGGAGATCTCCGCAAGTGCCGACCGGCAGACCATCTACGCCAAGGGCCACGCCCTGCACCTGAGACCGGGCACAAAACTGCCCGGCAATATTCCTATGGCTAAAGCGGCTGCACCTGCGACCGCTACTGCAAATACACCGGCGGCACCCGCCGCCCAGTCCAACGAAGGAGGACATACCACTATGGCAACTACCATCGAGGAGCTTCGCAAGGAAAATCCGGAGCTGTGCCGCCAGCTTGAGCAGAGCGCTTCTGAACAGGCATCCCAGAACGAGCGCACCCGTCTGTCTGAAATTGACGAGGTGGCCAACCTGTTCGACCCGACTATGGTTCAGGAGGCCAAGTACGGCAAGACCGCTTGCGATGCCCGCGAGCTGGCTTTCCGCGCTGCCAAGGCCGCAGCTGCGCAGGGCCACGAGTTCCTGAAGAATCTGGCGGCCGACAATCAGGCATCCGGTGCCCAGGGCGTGGAGGCCGTGCCGGGCGCATCCGCAACCGGCGACCCGGAGTCCCTGCCCGATGCAACGGGCAATGCACCCAAGACCCCGGCTGAACGCATGGCTGCGGCTGATGCTGCCGTCGCTGCGCTGCTTGACGGGGACGAGAAAAAGTAAGGAGGAACACTACAATGACTGAGCTGAACAAAAGACTGGGCAGCATGGATTATGACGGCCTGATTGCCGACATCTATCCTAAGCTGGTGGTCAGCGGCGGCACCATCCGTAAGCTGGCCGAGGCTGCCACCATCAAGCGTGGCACCATTCTGGCAAAGTCCAGCGGCACTTCCGGCGATGGCAAACTGGTGGTGCTGGGCACCGCGGCCACTGGCGACGAGGTGCTGACTGCCAACTGCATCCTGTGTGATGACGTTGAGGTCGGCACGTCCGATGATGTGACCGTCCCTGTGTACCTGACGGGCTGCTTCAACACCAACAAGTGCATTGTGGCCGACAGCTACACCATGACCGAGGCTGACAAGGATGCCCTGCGCGAGGGCGGCATCTTTTTCAAGGCCGCTGCACCGGCACTGTAAGGAGGATATATCATGCCTGCTGAACTGAATTTTTTCGATACCTACACCCTGATGGCCGTCTATAAGAGGGTCGTCCCCAAGAAGACTTTCTTCCGTGACCGCTATTTCCCGACCAGCGACGAGGACATCTTTGCGTCCAACAAGGTTCTGACCGAGTACATGGACGGCGACCAGAAGATGGCAGCCTTTGTTGCGCCTCGTGTCGGCGCAATTCCGATGGAGCGCATGGGCTACGAGATCCATGAGCTTGAACCTGCATTCATCGGCATGAGCCGTGAGCTGTCCACCGACGACCTGACGAAGCGTGGCTTCGGTGAGGCTATCTATGCCAACAGCACCCCGGCGCAGCGTGCGGCCAAGCTGACCCAGAAAGACCTGGCAGATATGGATGCCCGCATCGTTCGCCGTGAGGAGTGGATGTGTGCCCAGACTATGCTGGATAACGGCTGCACCATGCAGGAAATGATCGACAACCAGACCAAGGGCGATACGAAGGTTGTGAAGTTCTACAACCCCGGCCACGAGAACGACCATATCTATGTCCCTGCTGCAAAGTGGAACGAGGAAGGCGGCAAATTCTTTGAGGATGTTGCTGCCATGTGTGATATGCTGTCCAGCCGTGGTCTGGCTTCCGCAGACCTGCTGCTGGGTGCCGATACCTACAATGCCGTTCTGGACCTCGAAAAGGTGCAGCGCCTGCTGGACAAGAACTCTGGCATCATTGTGGGCCAGATTGAGGAGCAGCTTAGCCCGTATCATGGTGTGGTCTATGGTGGCACCCTGAACTTCAAGGGGCACAAGCTGAACCTGATCTCCGTTGACGAGACCTATGTTGACGATGAGGGCAAGGTGCGGCCTCAGTTCCCCAAGACCGATGCCTTGGTCACCGCTCCCGGCTGCGGCCACCTGATGTATGGTGCCATCACCCAAATCAACTACGGTGATACCAAGCATACCACCATCGCAAGTCGCCGTGTTCCGAAGTTCAGCCTCAATCAGGAGAACGACCTGCGCAAGACCATTCTCAAGGCCCGCCCGCTGGCTGCACCCCACAACTACTGCCCGTGGATCCGCGTCAAGAACGTGGTCGGCTAAGTCTGGCCAGAAAGGAAGTATACCGATGCTTGTTGAGATTCTTTGCGGCGGCTATGGCTGCCGCACCAAGACGGGCATTCACACCGTCATGCGTGGTGAACAGTGCGAGGTCAGCGAAAGCGAAGCACGCCGCCTTATCGGGCTGGGCGTGGCAAAATCCCCGTACATCACCGACAGAGGCACGGCGAACGCCCTTGCGGCGACTCCGGCAACTGCGGAAGGTAACGACACCCCCGCAGACGAAACCCGGCAGAGCGGCGCTGAGACGGCCCACCTTGACCCCAACCAGTTGCAGGACATGACTGTTGCTGAGCTGAAGAAGCTGGCGGCGGATATGGGCATCGAAACCAAGCAGCTCAAGACCAAGGATGAACTCGTCGAGGCTATCTGCGCCGAGGACGTTGTTCCCGGTGACGAGAGCACCGAGACCCCGGAGCTGTCTGCTGCGATGCCCACCGCATGAGCAGTTTCAAGGACGCTGTGCAGGAAGACCTGAACAGCGTCTTTCTGAATCTGGACGAGTTTGCAGAAACGCACACGGTCTACTATGACGGTGAGGAGTATTCGGATATTCCCATTGTCATGACCGGCCTCTCCGAAAAGGAGCGGGTGCGTCAGAGCATCAGTGACCATGCGGAGGGCATATACCGGGTAAGCCGGGTGTTGCATTGCGATATTGCAGCCATCGGCGGGAAGCAGCCGGAGCAGGGCTGCAAACTGGGCATTGACGAAAACGGATTTGTCCGCAGCTACTATGTGGCATCCTCTGTCTGCGAAATGGGGATGCTGCGGGTGGAATTGGAGGCGATTGACGAATGAGTGATGTGACAACAGACACCATGATGCACAGCGTGGCCGCTGGCATTGCTGTTGACATTGCAGAGGAGGGATTTGACCGCGTGTCAGCCATCCTTTCCGGGATTCCCGGTGGCGCCAATCGTGCCGTTGGCTCTGCGCTTGCCCGTGCCGCTGCTGCCGGAAAGACGGTAGCAAAGCGGGCGGTCACGCAGGAGTACGCCATCAGCAGCAGCGAATTCACCAACCGCACCAAGAACGTCAACAACATTCAGCGGGCCAGCAGCGGCGAGGTTTCTATCAACTTCGGCTACCGTGGCAGCGTCATCCCCCTTAGAGTTTTCGACACCAAGGTAGACCGCAGCGGCCGCGTTGTTACCCGTGTGAAGAAATCCAGTGCCCGACAGGCGCTGGACCACGCTTTCGAGGCGAAAATGGGTTCTCATTATGGTATCTACGAGAGGCAGGGCGAAAAAAGATTCCCGGTTAAGGAGCTTTTCGGCCCGGCTACCCCGCAGATGATGTATTCCAATGAGGTTGTCATGGACTCCATCGAGGCGAAAATGGCCTCCACATATGAGGAACGCATTGAGCATGAAATCACGCGAGTTTTGAACGGATGGGGTGTGTGATATGACCAGTGTGGTTTTGCTTGAACAGCTGAAAGCATTCACCGAGAAAATCATGGCCGACATGATTCTCCCGGTGGCTATGCAGCAGGGCGACACCGAGCAAGCCTACCGTGCCCCGGAAGTCTACCTGATGCGGCTGCCTGACAGCAGGGCGGCCAAGAAAAAGGCCCCCTACATCATCCACCGGGTCATTCCGCTGGAAACGGAACAGCAGCCCGGCAGCGAGGAGCGCACGGTCGTTTCCGTGCGCTCTATTTTCTGCTGCTACAACCCGGACGAGCAGGAGGGCGACCTTGCACTCCTGAACATGATGGAGCGTTTCCGGGTAGAGCTGCTGAAAGTCCGCAAGGTGGGCGCTGTCGGAGCGGATGGAAAGCCCCGGTATCAGTTCACTCTCGATATTTCTCCCGACCACAAGTTGGAAAGCATTCCTTATGACGAGGAATCGAAGCCCTACTATGCCGGAGAAATGATCACCTACTGGAAGCTGCCGACCGTGCAGCAAACGGAGGACATTGAATTATGGCGGTGAAAAAGACCACGGCGGAACAGCCCGCCGAAAACACCGTGAGCGCCGAGCCTGCACAGAGCAAGCCCAGCGTTTCTATTTACGTCGGCCCGTCCATTCTGGGCTACATCCAGAAAAACACGATTTACCCCTGCGCCGCTGCGGAGGCTGTAGAGCGTGATGATGTGAAGATTGCCACCGAGAAATATCCCGGTGTGGCCGACTTCATCATCAATGTGGACGAACTGCACACCACGCCTGAAAAGGCAAAAGCACGCGGCGAGGCCGTCCTTGCATTTGCACGGATGCTCGCCAAATCCAAGTAAGGAGGAATACATACTATGGCAGATCATGGTATCAATGTCAGCCGCGCCGATACCGCCGTGGCGACACCGAACACCGCAACCTGCGGCATCCCCTTTGTCATTGGCACCGCACCGCTGTCTAAGGCGACCGGTACTGCTGCGACCGCTGGCCTCCCGGTGCTCTGCACCAGCTATGATGAGGCAAAGGAACAGCTGGGTTATGACGACGACTGGGCCAAGTACACCGTCTGTGAGGTGATGTACTACCACTTCAAGCTGTGCGCCTGCCAGCCGGTCATTTTCCTGCCCGTTGGCGAGACCGCCGAGGCTTCCGATGTGTCCGCCGCTGTTGAGCAGATTGAGCTGTGCCTGACCATGTTCGGCATTGTGCCCGACCTGATTATGGCTCCCGGCTTCTCCCAGGATGCCACCGTTGCAGCTGTTATGGACGCAAAGGCTGGCTCCATCAACGGCATGTTTACCGGCAAGGCTCTGGTGGACATTTCCGCAAAGACCTATACCGCTGCGGTTCAGGCGAAAAACAGCGGCACCTATACCGAAAAGACCATCCTGTGCTGGCCCAATGGCACCCTCGGTGATCTGCGTTTCCACGGTTCCACCGTCGAGGCGGGCTGCCTTGCAGAAACCGATACCGGCAACGAGGGCATTCCCTATGAAAGCCCCTCCAACAAGACCGTTCACATCGACGGCCTGTGCGATGACGACGGCAACACCATCAACCTGACCTATAATCAGGCCCTTGTCGTTGATGCCGCGGGCATCTGCACCTTCCTGAACTTTATGGGCGGCTGGACCGCTTGGGGCAACCATACTGCGTGCTACCCCAAGTCAACGGATGTGAAGGACTACTTCATCCCGCTCAGCCGTATGTTCGACTACGTCTCCAACACCCTCATCAAGACGTTCTGGAGCAAGCTCGACAAGCCGATGAACCGTCGCCTCATCGACACCATTCTGGATAGCGCCAACATCTGGCTGAACGGTCTGGTGGGCGCAGGCTATCTGCTGGGTGCCCGTGTGGAAATGCTGGAAAACGAGAACCCGCTGACCAGCCTGATGGCGGGCAAAATCAAGCTGCACGTCTACATGACCCCGCCCTCTCCGGCGCAGGAAATTGATTTTGTGCTGGAATATGACGCTGACTATGTGACCAGCGCACTCCAGTCCTAAAAAGGAGGCACTACAATGGCAATCGATCAGAGCGTTATCAACTTCGCGGTCTATGAGGACAGCGTGGAGTATCTGGGTATGTCGAAAGTTACCCTGCCTGATGTTACCTTTCTGACGCAGAGCATTTCGGGCGCTGGTGTCGGTGGTAACGTCGAAGCGGTCATTCTGGGCCATTTGGAGGCTATGACCCTTGGTCTGGAATTCCGCACCACCACGCCGCAGTCCGTCCAGTTGTCGGAGCTGCGCCGTCACAGCATTGACCTGCGTGTGGCAAACCAGTATGAGGATCCTGTTGCGGGCACGGTCGAGGCACGGAAGGAAAAGCACATTTTCGTGGTCGTGCCCAAATCGACCAAGGGCGGCACCATTGCCCCCGCAACGCCCACTTCTGGCTCTGGTGAGTACGCCGTCCGTTACTGGGCAACGTACATCAACGGCAAGAAGGTGCGTGAGCTGGACCCCCTCAACTTCATCTGCTACATCAACGGTGTGGATTATCTGGCCGGTGTCCGTGCGGCCCTGGGCAAGTAATCCGCATATGCCGTTCCGCCGGAGCTGCATTTTGCAGCCCCGGCCTATTTTTTGAGCGTGAAAGGAGCTATCCAGCATGAACGCCGTCATTGACCCGAAAGAATTTGATGCAGCTCAGGCTGCCGCCGCAAAGGCTGCTGCCGCTGCTGACCCGTACACCTACACCCACAAGCTCCAGAAGCCCCTTGACTATGAGGGCAAGCACTACGAATCCCTCACGTTCGACTGGGGCAAGCTGACCGGCAATGACTCCCTCGCCATTGAGGCCGAGCTTACGGCTCTGAATCAGCCTGTGATCATCCCCTCGATGAGTGCGGGCTACCTCATCCGCATGGCCTGCCGGGCGTGTACCGAACCTATCGGTGTTGATGTCATCGGTGCTATGAGCATCCGGGACTACAACACCATCCGCACCAAAGCGAGAAATTTTTTGCTGAGGTCGGACTTGTAACTGGTGATGGCGGCGTGTGGCTGCGGCGACAGGTGCTCGCAATGGCACAGGTCAACTGTACGCCCGCGCCCTACTGGCTGGAAATGCCCCTGTATCAATTCCGGCAATGGATCCGCAGCAGCAATGACCTCATTGCCGAGCGCCAGAGAGCGAGAAAGGACGGTAAGTAGTGGCTCGTAAAGAGTGGGAGCTGCTGTTCAACCTGTCCGCTAAACAGAACAGCAGCTTTTCCAGTACATTCAAGGCTGCGCAGTCTGCCCTTGTGGAAACGCAGGGGAAGATTCAGCAGCTGAACAAAGTACAATCCGACATTTCGGCGTACCAGAAGCAGCAACAGGCCGTTGACGCAACCCGTCAGCGGCTTTCTGTTTTGCAGCAGCAGTACGACAACATCCAGAAAGAAATTCAGGAAACCGAGGGTTATTCCTCTGCGCTGGAAAACAAGCTGCTATCCAAACAGGCGCAGATCGACAAGACCACGGCCTCCCTGAACACCTATGAGCAGCGTTTGGCTGCCACCGGGAATGCTCTGCACGAAGCTGGCGTGGATACCACGCAACTGACGGCGGAAAGCGTCCGGCTGGAAACTGAGGTCGATAAGCTCAAGGATAAGCAGGTTGACCTCAAGAAAACGATGGACGAGGCCGGCGAGGGCGCAAAGGGATTCGGTGAAAAATCGGTCGAGGCGCTTGAGACGGTCGAAGCCACGCTGGCCGCGGTCGGTATTTCAAAGGCCCTTGGAGAAATCCGGGATGCCTACATGGACTGCATCAACACCGCAGGTGATTTTGAAGCATCCATGAGCAATGTCGAGGCCCTCTCCGGCGCTACCGGTGAGGAGCTGACGGCCCTGTCCGACAAGGCCAAGGAAATGGGCGCGACCACCAAATTCACCGCTGGTGAATCGGCTGACGCTCTGTCCTACATGGCTTTGGCAGGCTGGGACACCCAGTCCATGTTGGACGGCATCAGCCCGGTGCTGAATCTGGCTGCTGCTGCCAACATGGATCTGGCGCAGGCATCCGATATTGTCACCGACTACCTGACTGCTTTTGGCCTGAAAGCCTCCGACACCACACACTTTGTGGACGTGATGGCCTACGCCATGGCCAACTCCAACACGGATGTCATCCAGTTGGGTGAGGCTTACAAGGCGTGTGCAGCTACCGCTACGTCCCTCGGCTACTCGGTCGAGGAAACCACCGCTGTGTTGGCTACCATGGCCAACGCCGGTGTCAAGGGTGGCGAGGCTGGCACAGCCCTGAACGCCATCTTTACCCGCCTTGCCACCAACACGAAAGAGTGCGGGGACACCCTTGCAGAATACGGTGTGCAGATCTATGACGCACACGGCAATATGCAGAGCCTGTCCAGCATCCTCACAGGCATGGCCGGTATCTGGGACACCCTGACCGACCAAGAGCAGGCCAACCTCGCAAAGGTCATTGCCGGCACGAACCAGTATTCCAAACTGCAAACCATCATGGCCGGGTGCAGCGAAGCCGCAGCCGAGGGCGGGCAGTCTTTTGCGGACTACACCGCAGCTCTGAACGACTGCGCCGGGTCTGCCGATAAAATGGCGGGCACCATGCTCGACAACATGAATGGCAGACTGACGCTGATGCAGTCCGCAGCAGACGGCCTAAAAATCGCCATCGGCGAGGATTTGACCCCGGTGATGTCGGATTTGTACGATGTCGGCGCGGAAGTCCTGGGCTGGATGCAGGGATTTGTAGAAGAAAATCCCGGCGTAGTCAATGGCGTTGCAGCCGGCACGGTTACTCTGGGCGGCTTCCTCGCGGTGCTGACTGCGGTCACGACCGCCATCAAGGTGGGCAGTACCGCAATGGGGCTGTTTACTGCCACGCTTGGCCCGGCTGCCCCGGTGCTGGTCGGAGTTGCCCTGGCGGGCACGGCGCTGGCCACGGTCGTTGCCGGTCTGTCTGGTGCGGCCGATGCGACGGTGCCCTCTGTAAAGGAACTGACCAGCGCCGCTCGTGACATGGGCGACAGTATGGAAGAAGCAAGCGCAAGCTACGATTCCACCCTGTCCAACATGGCAGCGACCGCCAGCGTTGCGGACCAGTACATCAGCAAGTTGGAGGCCATCGAGGCCGCCACAAATGGGAACACGGACGGAAATGCCGAATACCACGACACGCTGGCCCGGCTGTCTGTTCTGGTTCCCAGCCTTGCGGATGATATTGACCTTGAGACCAATTCCATCAAGGGCGGCACCGCTGCGCTGCGCCAGCATACGGATGCCTATGTAGCAGATGCCAAGGCTCAGGCCCGGCAGGAATACCTGAACACCCTCTATGACCAGTACAACAATGTGCTGGTTGAGAGCGCTGAGAACGAAACCAAGCTGGCGACTGCGCAGGCAAAGGTTGAAAAATCCAATGCCGGCATGTCTGCTGCCTACGATAAGCTGCTGACCACCCTCGGCCTGACGGATGAGCAGTTCAAGCTCACCTACGGCACGGTAGAAGATCTGCCGTGGCGCACCATGAGCGAGGATGTGCAGCAACTGCGCACTGAGTACATGGGGTACTCGGATGACCTTGTCACTGCCCGGCGGGAGGTCGAGAACTACACCGCCGCCGTAGAGCAGGATCAGGAGGCTATCAATGCCGCCGAGGCCGAGTATCAGGAGGCCAGCACCGCAGTCGATGCCTTGAATGCTTCGCAACAGTCCGCCGCCGACAGCGCAGACGATGTTGCAGCGCAGCAGCAGAACGTGGCGAATGCCATCTCTGATGCGGAGCTTCGAATTCAGGACATCATTGCAGCCTACAAGGATGCCTATGATGAAGCCTACGGCAGCATCAGCGGCCAGTATGCGTTGTGGGATTCTGCGGAAAAGGTCGTTTCGACCTCCGCTACATCCATCAACAATGCACTGCAAAGCCAGATCACCTACTGGGACAACTACAACCAGAACCTCGAAAAGCTGAACGAACGGGCGGCTGACATCGACGGTCTGAGTGAAGTTATCGCCAGTTTTGCGGATGGCAGCAAGGAATCCGTCAATGCGATTGCCGGTATGGCCTCGGCCTCGGATGCTGATCTCGCCAAAATGGTTGAGAACTATGCTGCACTGAAAGAAGCGCAGGATACCACCAGCGAATCTATCGCCGACCTCAAGACCGGCATGAGCAATTCTATGGACGAAATCGCCAAGACCGTAGCCGATACCGTATCGGAAATGGACATGAGCGACGAGGCCACGAAAAGCGCCAAGGAGACGATTCAGGGCTTCATCGATGGCGCATCCAGCATGATGCCCCGTGTGCAGGAAGCCTATGCCAAAATCGCCTCGGCGGCCTCTACTGCGCTGGCAGGCTCCAACGAGCGCTACAATGTCAACCACGGAATCCCCGGATATGCTGTTGGTACGGAAGATGCGGCTCCCGGCTTTGCCCTCGTTGGTGAGCATGGCCCGGAGCTGGTCTACTTCAACGGCGGGGAATCTGTTCTGACGGCCTCGGAAACCAGACGGGAGATGGAGAGCGCAAGCGTTACCCCCATGAGCGCTGAGCTGCCAGAGAGCAACGGCTCCTCCTCAGCACGCAGCACGGTTCCTATATCGCTCTCGCCGGTTTACCATATCTCAGGTATATCTGATACTGCCGAGCTGCAAAACGTCCTGAATGCCCAGAATGACAGCCTGAGAGAACTTGTCCTCGAAATCGTGAAAGATGCAGAGGACGATGATTTCAGAGGGAGGTATGCATGAGTAAAACCTATACGACTGTGCAAGGCGACCGCTGGGACAGCGTGGCCTATAAGCAGCTCGGCAGTTGCGCCTATGCTCCCAACCTGATGGCTGCTAATCCGCAGCATTTGGGCTATTTTGTGTTCCCGGCCGGAATCGTTCTGACGCTCCCGGATACCGAGACACAAACCAGCTCTACCTTGCCCCCGTGGAAGAAGGTGGTCACATGAGCGACGAAAATACCGCCCGCCATGCCGAGTGTACGGTGGAGTTTGACGGCGTGGACATCACCAGCAGCATCAAGCCCTACCTGCTGTCGCTGACATTTACCGATAATGAGGAAGATGCCAGTGACGACCTGCAGATCAAACTCCAAGACCGGGAGGGCGTTTGGATGACCGACTGGCTCCAGAAGATGCTGGACGGCGATGTGTCGGCCGCATCTTCTGATGGCTACAAGGTTGGTGACGTGGTGCAGTTTCTCGGTGGTCCGCATTACAAGGCATCTACCGACAAAAAGGCAAACGGAACACCAAAGGCTGGCCCGGCCAAGATCACCATTATCAAACAGGGTGCGCTGCACCCGTACCATGTTATTCACACGGACGGAACGTCCCGGGTCTATGGCTGGGTCGATGCCAGCGAGATCTCCGGTAAATCTGGCGGCAGTTCTTCCGGCAGCAGTGATGGTGGCCTGAAAATCCGGGCTACCATCACGGCCTGTAACTGGCACTCTGACGGAAAGGATGAGGCGCTGGACTGCGGGGAGTTTGAGCTGGATAGCATAAACGCATCCGGCCCGCCCGACATTATCACCATAAAGGCCACGGGGCTGCCCTATACCAGCCAGATCCGGCAGACCAAGCAGAGCAAGGGCTGGGAAAAGTACAAGTTATCCGGCATCGCCAATGAAATGGCGAAGAAGAACGGTATGAAGTCCCAGTTCCTTGCGAAAAAGGATCCTGAGTATAAGCGTGTGGAGCAGTACCGCTGCTCTGACATCGACTTCCTGTCGCAGTTGTGCCATGATGCCGGCTTGTCGCTGAAATGCACAGACGGCAAACTCGTTATCTTCGACCAGAAAGAATACGAGGGAAAAGATTCTGCATGGACTGTCACCAAAGACGACAAAAGCTATATCAAGTGGAGCCACACGCTCGGCCAGGCCGGAACGCAGTATGCGTCCTGCCGGGTGTCCTATGTTGGGCCGAACGGCAAGCCCATTGAGGGTATCGCCTACGTCAAGGACTACGATGCCAAGAGCAAAACCAACCAGCAGCTGGAAGTTTATGCCCCGGTCACGAGCAAGACCGAGGCCAAAGAACTGGCTGCCAAAAAGCTCCGGTTGCACAACAAGTTTGAGCGTCAGGTTGGCTTTACCTACCACGGCGACCCGGGCAAGGTTGCAGGCCTGACGTTTGAAACCAAGAGCTTCGGGCCGTGGGATGGAAAGTACATCGTGAAGCAGGCCAAGCATACCGTGACCGGCTCTGGCGGGTACACCACGCAGGTTTCCGGCCGTCATGTTTTAGGAGGGTACTGATGAACACCGCTGTTGACGTTCGCCTCGGTAAAGTCACCGATGTGAACAAAGAAAAGCGCCTTGTCCGCTGCAAATTTGAGGACACCGGCATCACGTCCGGCTGGCTCCCGGTGATGCAGCACTACAAAGCCATTGTCTATACGGAGTCAGCCGGCGAACACAATCACCAGTATATCCACCCCAGCCCCTACAACCTTGAGATCAAAACGACCATGGATGGCTCACGCCAGATTTGGGATGAGGAAGAAAAGGTCATCGGGGCGGACAACTCCACAAACCATCAGCACAAGTCCCATGTGGTGTGGTGGCTGCCGGCCATTGATGATACGGTGGTCTGCTTGTACCTCCCGTGCTTCAATGCTGATGGCTTCGTGCTGGGAGGGATTTATCCGTGATTGTCGGTTGCCTCGGAGACATCAGTTTTGCCGTGTTCGATAGCCATGTCGAGACCATCAAGAACATGGTGCAAAATGTATCTGCCAGATATACTACTCACCAGCGCGCCGGAGGCCCGGCCCTGACCGAGTTTACAGGCACCGATGCTCAAACAATTACGTTTGACATTGAACTGGCCGCATACCTCGGCGTGAATCCAACCAAAGAGCGGGAACGACTGCAAGAATGCGTCCTCAATGGGACAACGCTGCCGTTCGTTCTCGGCAATGTGGTCTATGGCAGCTATCGGTGGGTTATCAAATCTGTAAAATTCAAGACCCTGCACACAGACGCTTTCGGTACACCGACATGGATTACCGCAAGCGTTTCTTTGTTGGAATATCAGAGAGAATGAGGTGATTTTTGTGAGCAACTACTTGGTATCGGCAAACGACCTGACCACCATTTCCCTTGGGGAGCAGGATACCGTGACCAGCGTTCTGCAGAACATCGCCGTCATCCTGTCTACACCGAAAGGCACAGTGCCTTGCTACCGGGAATTTGGCATTGATATTGCGAACATTCTCGACCGGCCGGAAAATGTGGCGCAGCCTATGCTCTGCGCTGCCATCAAGGAGGCCATCGAGCGGTTTGAACCTCGTGCCACCTACATGGGGACTACTTTCAAGGAAGCCCCGGACACTCCCGGGCGGATGCTGCCCGTCGTGGAGGTGAGCATCAGTGCGTAAAACCTACGAGTTCGTGTCTACGGACATGGATGAGCTGGACAGGCTGCTTGTCGCAGGATATGAGCAGTTCTTTGGCAAAACTGTGATGCCCGGTAGCCCGGAACGGCTTTTCATTTCGTGGGTCGAAGATGCCATCATGTACGAGCGTGCCCAGAATAACTGGACAGGCTGCCAAAACTTGCCCAGCAGCGCAGAGGGCGAGTATCTGGATGGCCTGGCCGAGCTGTTCTATTTGCAGGAGCGCCCCAAGCCTACGGCGGCGACCTGCACCATGCGCTTTTACATCAGCGAGCCCCGCCAGACGGCGGTGCTGATTCCGGCCGGCACCCGTGTCACAGACGACAATGCAGCCCTGTACTGGGAAACCTCCGCAGACGAGTACGTTCCCATCGGCGCAACATACACGGATGTTCAGGTGACCTGCCAGACCGTGGGCACGGCTGGCAATGATTATGCTGTGGGGGACATCCACACCGCTGTTGACATCTACGACTACTACTCCGGCTGCTCCAATATCACGGTCAGCGCAAACGGTTCTGATGCCCCGGACGACGAGGAATTTTATGAGCTGATGCGTGACAGTCAGAGTGCATGGTCTGATGCTGGCCCAATCGGTGCCTACAAATACTTTGCAAAGAGGGTTTCCACGGAAATCGCAGATGTCGTTGCAAATTCGCCCAGCCCTGGTACGGTTTGCCTGTATGCCGTCATGAACGATGGCAGCGTGGCTGGCGAAGAAACCAAGCGTGCCATGGTTGCGGCCTGCTCACCGGATGAAATCCGGCCGCTGACGGACTATGTGATCTCCGGCGACCCGGAAGAAGTGCCCTATGATATCGACCTGACCTATTACCTGACCCGTGACGGAAGCATTTCCGCAAGTGAAGCTCAGTCCGGCGTGAATGAGGCTGTGCAGCGGTACATCCGCTGGCAGTCTGGCAAGATGGGCAGGGACATCAACCCTGACAGGCTGCGGTATCTGCTTCTTTCGGCCGGCATCAAACGTGTAGACCTCAAACAGCCCGCCTTTACTCCGCTGGAAGACGGTGCGCCATCCCTTGACCGCAACGACAAGGTTCCGCAAGTGGCAAAGTTGGGCACGGTGACGATAAAGAGCGGAGGGTATGAGGATGAGTAACCACGGCCTGACTGCTGACAACATGATGCAGCAGTTTCCGATTGCGCTCCAAAAAGACCCTAAGACGGTGGCTCTGGGACAGGCCATAGCCAAGGTGATGGAATCCCGGCAGGATGAAATCGACTCCCTGCGGATTTATACCCGCATCGACGAACTGCCCGAATGGCTGCTTGACATTCTGGCTCGTGACTTCGCCGTGGACTGGTACGATAGATCCTACACCCTTGAGGAAAAAAGAAAAACCATCAAGGACAGCTTCTATGTTCACCGGCACCGTGGCACAAAAGCGGCTGTTGAAAGAGCCATTTCTGCGATTTATCCCAATCCCAAAGTTTTGGAGTGGTTTGAGTACGGCGGCGATCCGTACCACTTCAAACTCCGTATCACGGTTGATTTCGCTGCAATCAATGAGGCCAAACATCAGCAGGTTTTGCAAAAAATCATCTGCTACAAAAATCTTCGGTCGCATTTGGACAGCGTCATTTACTACACGGAAACGGAGCCGAAAGCGTGCTATGTTGCAGCGATTCCCTGCGCCACAACGATGTCCTACACGGTTCTTATGCCGGGTGTTATCGAGCCGCGGGCAGTCAGCGCACACGCCTGCGCCGCTGGTGCGGTCAGCACAACTCGGATGAAAACGACCATTGCGCTGCCCGGAACTATCCACGCCAAGGCTGTGTCTGCACAGGCGCTTGCATCTGGCAGACCTGCGCAGACCTATGAAACCGTCACCATCAAGTTAGGAGGGAAATCGTTATGAGCTGGGAAAAATATGCATATACCAGCGCCGGTGCTGCGATGTTGTCCGAGTCCATTTCGGGCGGTGCGCTCACCATCACCCGTGCTGTAAGCGGCACGGGCACCGTTGACACCGACTTGTCCGAGGAAACGGCAGTCAGCGGTGATACCTATGAGCTTAAACTGCTGGGCATCGACACCGTGGAATATGAGGGTGAAAAAGCCCGCAAAGTTAGCATTTGGACGGGCGGTGCAGATAAGCCGTACTTCATGCACCAGATCGGTGTGTTTGGCCGCCTCAATGACGACCCGGAGGACACGCTGCTCTTTTTGATGCAGGACGATCGGGGCATCGAGATCCCGGCCATCGGTACTGCTGACCATGAATTCCAAATTGCTGTGTTGCTGGCCGTTTCGACCAAAGCCAATATCTCACTCACCGTTGACCCGCAGGTTGAAGCAATTATGCGGATGGTGCGGGAAATGGTGCTGAAGGAGATCTCACAGCACAACGATGCCCCGGATGCCCATGCCAAAATCATCACCGAAGCCACCAGTAAGGCTCTGAAAGAGCTGGAGGAATCCGGCCAGATCATGTCGGAAGACAGGGTCAAAGAGCTTATCAAGGAAAGCGGCGGCGGTGGTGGCGGCAGCTCCGGCGGCTACTATGGCAAATACGACCTGACCCTTTCTGTGGACGGCTGGAAAGCCGTATCGGACAGCGAGGGTGAAATGCCGTATGCGTATACCTACGATGCAGAGTTGGCAGACTGCACCCCTGAGCTTTGGCCCAGCGGTTCCGCAACTGCCAGCTGCTTTTCTATTTCGAACAAGGCGGGTGTCCTGAACGGGTGCGAGACTTTGAACGGTATTGTTCGCTTTTTCTCTCAGCGCATCCCGGAAGCTGATATTCAGGCAGTCGTCACTCTGTTCGGGAAAGGAGGTGGCACCGGTGAACTGGTAATTGCGACCCGTGACCGGCTGGGCTGCGTGAAAATTGGCGACGGCGTGGAAGTGACCAAAGACGGTGTTATTTCTGTCCACGCCACAGTTTCCGAAGACCAGATGGCCGCTACGGATGATGTATCCGAAATGCTGGCCGAAATCTACGACAAATAAACACCAAACAACAATTTACGGAGGATACTTATTATGGCTTACAATGTTGAGAAGCTCGCAAAGCTGGGCGCACTGAAGGAGCTGGGTCTGAAGCAGAAGGCCGTTGACGAGGCCCAGAACAAGCGCATCAAGGCTCTGGAGGATGTCGGCGCACAGGCCAACGTCTTGGAGGGCGTTAAGGTGAACGGCGTTGCCCTGGCCATCGCTGAGAAGATGGTGGACATTCTGGTTGCCACCGGCTCCAAGAACGGTAGCATTTCCGTGGCTGGTACCGATGTTGCCATCAAGGGTCTGGCTGCACTGGCCTACAAGGCGAAGATTTCCCAGTCTGACCTCGACGACGCTCTGGCTGCTGTTCTGGCTGCAAAGGCCGACAAGGCCACTACTCTGGGTGGATACGGCATCACCGACGCTTACACCAAGGACGAGATCAACGCCAAGATCAGCGCTGTCTATAAGCCCGCTGGCTCTGTGGTCTTTTCTGCGCTGCCCGCTCTGGCTGAGAATGTTCTGGGCAACGTCTACAACGTGACCGATGCTTTCACCACCACCAACAACTTCGTTGAGGGTGCGGGCAACAAATATCCCAAGGGCACCAATGTCGTGGTGGTCAAGGTCGGCGATGCCTACAAGTATGATGTGCTGGCTGGTTTCGTTGACCTGTCTGGCTATGTGGAGAAAGAAGCGGGCAAGGGTCTGTCTGACGAGAACTTCACTGCGGCTCTCAAGGATAAGCTGGACGGCATTGAGGCTGGCGCAAACAAGTATGTCCATCCCACCCACACCGCTGCTGCCAGCGGTTTGTACAAGACCACTGTGGATGAAGAGGGCCATGTGACCGATACCATTCCTGTGACCAAGGATGATATCACCGGCCTTGGCATCCCGGCTCAGGATACCACCTATGACGAGGCGACCACTGCCAAGGCTGGCCTGATGTCCGCTGCGGATAAGACCAAGCTGGACGGCATGAATACCACCATCGATAAGGCCATTGCGAACCATACGGCTACCGATGCCGAGGTGTCCGAGATGCTGGCAGAGATTTACGGCGAGTAAGCCTCTGAGATCTCATGAGTAAAGGGGCGGCGGAGAATATTCACCGCTGCCCCTTATTTTTTTATGGGAGGTGACTTCTTTGAGCAATGCGCTCACAACTTTGGATCAGCTCCGCAGCGCTGCATCCCAGTCCAGCAATGCTACCGCCAAAGTCGCATCTGCCGCCGCTGCTGCACTGGAAGAAATGCACGGACTGAAAGCAGACCGGGCAACATTCGTTTCGTTCTCCATCCCTGTCACCGGCTGGAAGTCCGATTCCAGCGTCCCCGGGTATACGAAGTACATCGACATCAAGGTGGATGGTCTGACGGCGGCAGATAGCGTGGGAGTGGATGTTGACCCGTCCAGCAGTGCAGTTGCACGGGCGGCGGATTTCACATCGACGGAGAGCATGGCCGGTGTTTTACGCCTCCGGGCGGCATCCGTTCCGAGTGCTGCGATTTCCGCTCAGTATCACATCATTGAAGCCGCATCAGCGGCAGAGGAGGCTTGATTTATGGCATGGGGCCCTTTTAATGCAGGTTCTGGCGGTGCACAGAGCGGCGGCGGGACTGCAAAAGAAATCGCCTACGAGGACACTCTGGGCATTTCTGCATCCAACATTCAGGAGGCGCTGGACAAGGTGCTGGGCAATACATTGCCGAAGCTCACTGTCACTACGACTGCGGGCAGCGCCTTGACCATCACTGACGGCCAGAGCACTATCACCGGCACGGCGACTGGTGGCAGCTTCACCACCACGCTGCCCCGGCTGGGCGAGTGGACGGTCACGGCATCACTGGCCGGTCTGACCACGGACGACACCGTCACTGTCGATGTCGTGGGCGGTCAGTATACGCTCAATCTGCCGTACTTCGCTGCCACGCTGGCGGTAACGGCGGCCACCGGCTCGACCGTCACCGCTACCATGACTGGTACGGGCAAAGCCTATAAGGCGGCGGCCGACAGCGACGGCGTGGCAGCGGTGCGTATCAAGCGGGCGGGTACCTATACTGTTCAGGCGGTCAGGGGCGATGCCATCAGTGACACCGCAGAGATCGAGGTGACGCAGAACGGTGGTAGCTACACGACCACTGTACATTTTTGCGTTCTGACGCTGACCGCACCTGTGGGCAGCGAGGTCACGGCCTCCTGCGGAGATACCACCCTCACGGCCATTGTGAGCGGCAACAACGAAAACGGCACTGTCGTTTTCTATCCGCCTGAGCTGGGTACATGGAGCATCACTGCAACGCTGGGCACCGACTCGACCAACGCCACGGTTGCCGCCACCGAGTACAAGAATTATGCTTTGACGCTGACCTACATCAACGCCGTTCTGGAGAAGAACGAGTGGAAAGTTATCCGCAAGGTGTCCGATGAGGGCAAGGCGAAGAACTGGTGGTCTGTGGGCGACACTAAGAGTGTAACCATCAATGGTAAGGTGGGCGCAACTACGATCTCCAGCTTGAAAGTTGATGCCTTTATCATCGGTTTCAACCACAATTCCGGCAAGGAGGGCGGCAACCGCATCCACTTCCTGTTGGGTAAGATCAGCAGTAAATTTGTGGGGTTGGTGGACAGCAACTATAGCAGCACGACTTCTACGTCTGGCGCGTTCACGATGAACACCAGCAACACGAACTCTGGCGGCTGGGGGAGCAGTCAGATGCGGAGCAAGGTACTGGGTAGCGCAAGTTCTCCCACCAGCCCGACCGCCAACACGTTGCTGGCTGCACTCCCCGCCGACCTGCGGGCGGTGATGAAGTCCTGCACGAAGTATACGGATAATAAGGGCGGTGGCAATACCGCCAGCAATGTGTCCTCTACCACGGATTATCTGTTCCTGCTGTCCGAGTATGAGGTCTTTGCAACGCACCAGTATTGCAATGATGCGGAGCCGAACTATCAGGCACAGTACGATTACTTCAAAGCGGGTAACAGCAAAGTTGCCAATAAACATTCCGCCACCGGAACGGCGGCGGTCTGGTGGCTGCGGTCGCCGCACTACATCACCACCAACAACTACTTCTGCGCGGTTTCGTCGTCGGGGTCGTTGGGCTATAACTACGCTAACGGTGCGTATGGTGTTGTGCCCGGCTTTGTTGTCTAATCCCCCGCAGGGATTCTCGACTTACTCAAGCCCACGGAAGTGGGCGGAAAACAGCAAACTTTCCTCAAAAAATTCAAAGGGCGCGTCAGCGCCCCGCGCGATTTTTTGAAAAAAGATACTGAAAGTGCTATCACTCAACTGTCTTATGAGTGCATACACGGCACGAAAAACGCTATACAATACTTTCAAAACCTGTTTGTTAGGAGGTATTGTATGGCAACTAACAAGCGCGTCTTTACACTGCGCCTGTCCGATGAAGTTTTTGATAAGATCGGTGTTCTAGCAACAAAAGAGCATCGGTCCATCACGAACTACATAGAGTATGTGCTGCTCAAGCATTTGGAAGAAGTTGAGCGAGAGCAAGGGGAAATCGATCTCGATGACCCCGAAGGAGACTAAAGTATCATGTCAGTTTTGAAATCCAAGCGCACAGAAAGCAAGGCGGAGTATGTGAATGTCGCCAATGCGATTTACATTGAAACGATAAACTTCCTGACCCGCATTTCCGCAAGGTATTCCAGATTGATTGCAGAACCGGTTGCAAAGCTGGCGGGTGAGGTGATAGACCATGCCGAAAAGGCAAACAGCATCTATCCCTCCGACGATCAGCGGCGCCAGCTTCGTAAAGCACATCTTCTGGAAGCGCGGGCATCTCTGATGGCGCTGGATGTTCGGTTGACTCACTGCTATCTCATCATGACCCAGAACCCGCAGGGATGTTTCACAACTCCTTCAGGGAAAAGTGTCGATGCGAAGAAAGCAACTGAAAGACTGGACAAAATGGCTCAAAAGTTGGGTGAGCTGATTGACAAGGAAAACGACCTGCTGCAAGGCATGATCGGAACGGTCAATCGGAAAGCCTGATTTTTAAGTGGGTGTATCTCTGTCAATTCCTGCGGCGGCGGTCTGGTGGCTGCGGTCGCCGAACTACAACAACATCAACAACAACAACTACTTCTGCGCGGTTTCGTCGTCGGGGTCGTTGGACTATAACAACGCTAACAATGCGTATGGTGTTGTGCCCGGATTTTGCAATGCTTGGTCACATGGAGTAGCCATAGGTGAAAGACGACCATAGCAAAAGGAGAGGTACTTCCCTGAGGGTCAAACCTCTAAAACTGCTTTTCGATATGCTGACACGGACGCTTCTTGCATGGCGCGGGATGCATCTTACCGCGTTTCATGTGCCGGCATAAAGCAGATTAGACGATGCCCTACAATTCATCTGTACGAGGAGCGAATACTTTTATGACAAGTCAGGAGCGCCATGAAGCACGATACCAGCGCCGCCGGGCAGCACGCCGAGCCAGACAGGAAGCCCGTTGTGCCGCCCTCGGTTCGTTGGAAGAAGTATTCAGTTACCACACGATGTTCAAATATGGCCGGAAATGCTGCAACGGTGTACGCTGGAAGCAGAGCACGCAGAACTTTGAGCGGCATCTGTTTTCTCACACAGCGAAGCAGCGGCGGCTTATTTTGGCAAAAAGGTGGCGGCCTAAGAAATACGTTCATTTCACGGTCTGCGAACGCGGCAAGATTCGTGGGATTGACGCTCCTCATATTACAGACCGACAAATCCACAAGGTCATCAGCAAGGAAGTGTTGGAGCCGCTTTACGACCCCAGCATGATCTATGACAACGGTGCAAGCCGGATTGGTAAGGGACTGCACTGGCAGATCAAGCGCATCAAACAGCAGCTGGCACGGCATTACCGCAAGTATGGCCGTGCGGGCGGGGTGTTGCTGCTCGACCTGAAGAAGTTCTTTCCTTATGCACCCCATTCTATCATCTATCAGCGGCACCAGCGGTATATCCTGAACCCTGATTTTCGGCGGATAGCAGATACCATTATTGATACTGCTCCCGGCGAATTTCCGGGCCGTGGGATGCCGCTGGGCGTTGAGCCGAGCCAACAAGAAATGGCGGCAATGCCCAGTGCTGTGGACAACTGGATCAAATGCCAGATGTCCACGCATAGCGCCGGACACTACATGGATGATTACTGCATCATTCTCCCGGATATCGAAGATCTGAAAAAGCTGGGCCGCGCTATCGTGCGCCAGTTTGAAATCCGCGGCATCCCGGTCAACAAGAAGAAATGCAAGATCATCCCTCTGACAAAGCCTTTCCGCTGGTGCAAGGCTCGTTTTACCTTGACCGAGACCGGGAAAATCAAAGTCAATGGTAGCCGTGACGGCGTGATACGCGCACGGAGGAAACTGAAGCTGTTCCACCGTGAATGGCTGGCCGGGAAACGTACCCTGCAGGAGGTAGCGCAGTATATGAACTGCCAAGAAGCCTACTATAAAAATTTTGATGACCATGGGCGGCTGCTGCGTCTGCGGCGGCTTTGCTATGCAATTTTTGGAGGTAGAGTGCCTTGTTCAACAAAATCATCAAAGCCAGTGATGGCACCGTCCTTGCCTTGACCGAGGACGTGACCTACATCAAAAAAGCCGACAACGGCTGTTATATCCTCTGCCCGGAGCCTGATGCTTCGGGCATTTCTTATGCCGGCACTCCGTACCACCTGTTTGGTCGGAAGCCTCTGGATGATGCAGAGAGCGTCATTCTGGAGCCGACCGACATTGGTGGCTGGATTATGGGGGCGAAAGCTGCCATCGAGGATGCCGACGAGATGAACGTGGATCAGGCTTATCGCCTGACCCTTCTGGAGTTGAATGTCTCCGATACGGATGACACTGAGAATACCTGATAGGAGGAAAAGGCAATGAGCAAAGCAACGGAAATGGTTCTGTATCGCACCTGCAAGCGCATGATCGAGCGCGGCAGTACCGATGGTCTGGCGGAGAAGATCGATATTTTCTACGCCGCCGGCAAACTGACCGATGAGCACTACGCCGAGCTGACCGGTATGCTCGCCGAGAAGAAAGAGCAGGTCTAACCTATGGAGCATGAACGCTTTATCGCCCGCCGTCGGGCCCGCTTCGTCGGGATTGACGGGCGTGTGAACATCCCTTATGGAACCGTCCTGAGTAATCAGGGCGGTTTTCTTATACACCAGAATAAGCGCGTATGCACTGTGAGCAGCCAGAACGCTCTGGACTACTTCGTGCAGGACGACGACGGCGCTGGTGACCTGCGGGGGAAGCTGGTTGACAGCATCCAGCGGTGCCTTGAGCGCCGGGATGCAGCCTACCAGACCCGCTGGAACCGGGTTTGGGCATCGGCACTCTGCCAAAAGTACCGCCGCCCGGAGTCCGAAGACTACTGGCTGTGGGCGAGAGCGTTTTTTGATGCTCCGATTTTTGATTTGCAGGCAATCGCCGCGCTGGTTCAGTGAGGGGGATGGCTGTGAATCTGAAAGAATTGTTCTGGAGCGGTGGCGGGATGGTTTTGGTGCTGCTCTCGCTCATTGAGGTTTCGCCCATCAAGATCAATCCGTGGAGCAGGCTTGCGAAAATCATCGGACACGCCCTGAATGCTGAAGTGCTGGAACAGCAGAAGCAGACCCAGAAAAAGCTGGAGGAGCATATCCAAGTTGATGATGAGCGCAATGCCAATCTTCTGCGTACCCAGATCCTGCGCTTCAATGACGAACTGATTGATGATAAGCACCACACGAGGGAGCATTTTATCGAGATTTTGGCCGTCATTGATGCCTATGAGGACTACTGCCGCAGTCACCCCGACTACAAAAACAACCGCTGCATATGTGCGGTAGCGAATATCAAACGGGTGTACAATGAGCGGCTTCAAAAGCACGACTTCTCTTGAAGGAGGTTTTCTACATGAGAGTCATCGTCTATCAGGCCAGCGACACATCTGCCCTGAGCAAGAACTTCACCCGCAAGGACTTCAAGTGCCCCTGCGGGTGTACTCGCCAGATGGTCGATTCGGAGCTGGTCGAAAAACTTCAGGCCATCCGGGATAAGCTGGGCAAGGCCATCAAGGTGACCAGCGGATACCGTTGCATCACGCACAATGCCAGCAAAACCGTTGGCGGAAGCCCAAATTCCAAGCACCGCTATGGTATGGCGGCAGACTGGCGCATGGTGAACCGCAGCATCAATCCTGTGGCCTTGGGCATCATCGCCGCCCAGTATTTCAAGGCGGTGGGCATCTACTGGTATGACGGCTGCGCCATCGTACACACCGATACCCGCGATGCAAAGGCAACGTGGCTGTGCGATGCCCCGCGGCACTACCCCAGCACCACCTACCAGAAGTTCATTCTGCCGACCATCCGCCGGGGTTGCACCGGGGATGCAAACCGTGCAGCCACGAAGATGCTCCAGCGGCTGCTGGGACTGACCCCGGACGGCATTTTCGGCGAGGGCACAGAGAACGCGCTGCTGAAAGCGCAGGAGGCTCATGGACTGACGGTGGACGGCATCTGCGGCCCTGCCAGCTGGAAGGCCATTTCCGGGGCTTCCAAGTACCTGTGAAACATCCGATATAACCAACACGACAAAACGGCGCAGGGGTGTCTCTCCGCGCCGCTGATACTTATAGGAGGCAATATCATGGAAGCTATGCTGAACTTCATCCCCGCGCCCATCGCCATCGCTCTGATGCTGCTGGGCTTCGTTGCTCTGGCAGTCGGGGGCATCCGGCTGGGCTACAAGGCCACCGTCAAGGATCTGGCTCTGGAACTGGTCGAAAAGGCCGAGCTGTCCATCATGGGCAGCGGTCAGGGTGCCAAAAAGAAGAAGCAGGTGTTCGCTGCTCTCCGCACCAAGTGCCCGGCGGCTATCCGCTGGGCCATCACCGACGAGGTGCTGGATACTGTCATCGAACACGCCTTTGATGTTATGACCGCAGCACTGGGCAAAAAGTCTTGACTGCTGCATGAGTGCCGTGTAAAATAGAGGCACTTGAAAAGCTTCGGCTTTTGTAGAGAGCGGCCCGGCATGGTCCACTCTTGATTTTATATTTGGCTACCTCGGTAGCGCGCAAAAATCCCCCTGCATTGACCTTCGGGCCAGTGTAGGGGGATTTTTTGTTTGTTAGAACTTCATCTGTGCAGCGTCTTCGACACTCACGTCGTCGAAACACTGGGTCAGTTCATCGAGGACTTTGCGCTGCGTTTTCTCACTCAAACCGGCGCTGCGCATCGCCATGACACAGTAGCCGATGCAGGCTGCGTTTGACCACGGTCCATTCAGTGACAGGAGCATTTCTTCCATATCGATTACCTCCGAAGATCTCCATTGTATACGCGAACCAGCACCCAGTCGGACAGCGGTTTGACGTTCCCGGTCCAGTCCCGGAGGGCTTCATCGGTGCCGCAAGCCTCACAGATGTACACGCCATTGGCGTGGCGGCTCAGTGCTCCGTGGGTCAGTTTGTCCGGCATCCTCTCGCCGCAGCGGGGGCACAGCGGCCAGCCCTGCTGCTGGTCATAGAGCATCTTTTCGATAGCTTTTTCGTCCGTCATTGTTACTTCCTCCTTAAACATCTCGGCTAACCGAGTGATATGCAAACCAGTGACCGCGCCGCCGGAACAGATAGAACCAATTCGTGAACTCCTGCCCTGTGCAGTCATAGGGGCTGTTGTAAGCTTCCAGATAGCAGTTGCCGCGGAACCAGTCGGCGGCATCCGCCTTGTGCGCCTTGTCCAATTCATCAGGCAGCTGAACAAGCTCCAGGCGGCCGTCATAGTCGGCACAGATGATATGCACATCAGGGGCGGGGCGGTTATTGTAATTCCGAATCTCCCTCTTAATGGTTACCGCCATGTTTTTCACGGCTGCCTTCTTTTCGGCAGAGGCCGGAACATCGCTCTGCATGAACATCAGGAGTGCGTACGCATCACGCAGCCTCTCGTTATCAGTAATGCTGAACATGGTCACAACCTCCTTACTTCATGTTCTGGCGTTCCCAATCGGCCCAGCGGTAAATTTCCTTGCAGGACATGGATTCCGGCTTGCTGGTCTGGATATAGTCCTGCTGGCCGAAGATTTCCAACTGGTCGATGTTGTCCGGGCTCTGGGTGATGATTTTCGCCGGGCGGCCAACCTCACCGCCGGGAATCTCAATGCGCCACAGGTACAGGTTGTCATCAAAGTAGAAAACGTTCGGGATGTACCGCTCTTCTGCATCGGTGCCCTCGATATCCAAGATGTATTTTCCGAGGGCGCCGAAAACCTCCAGCCGGGTGGGAGCCTTGTCGCGGTCGTTCATATCGTACAGCTTGATATCGCAAGCCGTTCTGTTGCGGAAGGAAACCTCGGAAATGGTGCCAGTGTATTTGTAGAGTTTCATGTCTTAGACCTCCTTGACTTCCACGGTCTTGAGGCTGCCCTCGATGTAGCCACGGCCACGCAGATGTTCGCAGCTCCAGCAGAAACCGATTGCTCGCTCACGGATGAAGTAGGCGGTATGGTCCGCACGATCCTCATTGAATGCGGCGTGGATTTCTTTTGCCCGCTCGTCTTCCACCAGAATAGAGGCACTGGCCTCGCCGATTTCGCCGTTCTGACCGTGCTTCATGTCCTTGGAATCGTAAGTAAAGATTACCTTTTTCATTGTTTTGCCCTCCTCAGTGCAGCTGGGTGCTGTGCTGGTTGTAGGTGACGGTATACACGCCGCTCTGCTTGGTGATCTGGATGTTGCTCACCACGACACGCTTCAGGCCGAACTTCCGGCGAACGAATTCCTTGACCAGCGGAGAAGCCTTTTCGGGAAGGTGCTTCTTGATGCGGCAGTCACGGCGGCAGTAGCGCTCGAAGCGCTTTTCATCGGCTGCGGTGGCCTCCTCTCGCGTTCCGTAGAACACGGAATCGTCGCGGTTGCTGCTCAGCTTGTAGAACTTCTCGCAAGAGATGACCTCCAACCGGTTGTTCCAGATGACATCCCGGCGCTGGTTATCGTTGGGCTTGACGTTGTCAGCGGCGATGCCGACCACGAGCTTCAGACCTTCCAGCTGATTGTAATCTTCCCATTCGGTGAAGCTGTCCAGCAGAACGCGGACAATCTGCTTACCGTCGGTCAGGTCGATGTGAGCGATCTCGCCCTGACTGCCGGACATCGAAGCGGTGTTGATGATATAGCCCTGTGCGATGTAGCTGCTGACAGTCTCGGTGAGCTTGCGGTTGATATCGATGTACTTCATTGTGTTACCCTCTTGTCTTTCTGGCCTTACTCTGATAAAATAGAGGGCGGCCGGGGTAAGGCTCCCGGCTCGCCGTTGGTTCGGTGTTGAAGATCAGTTGCTTTGGACGGTGGCTGGTCTTCTTTTTTTACTCTTCCATAATCTTCTTGACGCTCTCACGGAGCTCTTCCAGCGTGTCGCATTTCTCGATGAGTTCGAGGATTGCTTTGAGCAACGCCTTGGTTACGTTCATGTCTTCCATTCACCTCACTCCTTTCTGTAAGGGGCTTTCGCTCTCTGCCTTACATCTACATTGTACACCTTTTCGGTTTACTTGTCAATAGTTTTGATAAACTTTTTTGATTTACTTTGAAATAAAAGAGGTTGACAAGTAATTGATTTTGGTGTACCCTATACATGAAAGGAGTGGATGAACACATGACAGTGTCGGACATCATCAAGGGGCTGCTTTCCATGACAGGGAAGAAGCAAGCAGATCTGGCCGAAGTCCTCGGTATGAGCAGCAAGCAGGCAATGAGCAACAAGGTGCGCATGAACCGCTGGTCGGCAGATGACCTTATCAAGGCGGCGGAACTGTGCGGCGGCAAGGTTGCAATCATCATGCCGGACGGGCAGGCCATCCAGCTGCGCAATGATGAAGACGAAAAAAGCCCGGACGCTTGACGCATCCGGGCAGGAGAGGTTATTTCTTGCGAGACTTGTTCACGGTCTGAGGGATATGACGTACCTCTTTGACCCTGCGCTCAATGTTGGGCTCTCGCACAATGAGGTCTTCGAGGTCACAGTCCAGTGCCTCACAGATGAGGTCGAGGTCGTCCAGACTTACACGCTCCGCAAAATCGTGGTACAACTCGTTGATAGTCTGACTGCGAATCCCTGTGACACGAGCAAGGTCGCTCTGTGTCATCCGCCGTTCGCCAAGGCGGGTTGACAGCAAAATCCTAATCATAGCCTTTGGTCTCCTTTGTTGCTGATTTTAGCCGATTCATGGTCGGCTTGTCTGCATTTTGGCAAGAAACCCTCTATTCCGGCAAGTTTTTCCGTATTTCGGAAAAATCTAACAGGAAATAAAACAAAAAAGACCCAAACCTCATTTCATGTGAGGTTTGGGTCTTTTTTACTTACTTTCTTATTTTCGGTAGGGAACAAAACAAGACGAACACTGAACCAACCATCTCGATTGTACTGTGTTCGCCTAGTTCTCTTTTGGTTGGGGATGAGAGAATCGAACTCCCACAAGTAGAGTCAGAGTCTACCGCACTACCACTATGCAAATCCCCAATATTCGATTGCGTTTCGCAGTGTGACCCGCTCAACGTGTGCTATTATACGCGGAAAAGTGATACTTGTCAAGCGTGATTTTGAAAAAATTGCAAACTTTTTTAAAATGCGCGCACCAGCGGAGAAGTTTCTGCTTTACCATAAACTGGCATATTCTGCACCGGTCTCTTCATATACTAAAATGTACAAACCTTCAAGATACACAAAGAAGAGGAGGACGGCCTATGCTGGAACGAACCCATGCCCAGAACACCCAAACTTTGCTTTCGAGCCGCATCCCGCGGGATACCGAGCACGAACGCTATCACCCAGAACTGGAAGAAGAGCTGAAGGAATGTCTGTTCTGCCTGCGGCGCAATGAGATGATGTTTGATCTGGAGGTGGATACAGACCTGATCGAGCAGCGCATTTACGAGCGGCAGGCGCTTTTGTGCCGCTACCGGTACTTACTGGCCAGGGCGCGGGAGCTGGGGCTGCACACCGTCCTGACGAAGTATCAGCCTGCTGGACAGGTTTGAACAGGTTGGCAGCATAAAAATCTTGACAGAAAGCCCCTTGCGTGTTATCATAAGCAAAGATAAATGCGTACCGGGCTTTGTCCGGCGCGATGAAATTTTGAGAGTTAGAGAGGTTTTCTATTATGGAACGTATTAAGACCATTGCTACTCGTGACCTGACCAAGAGCGTTAAGACCGGCGGCTGCGGCGAGTGCCAGACTTCCTGCCAGTCCGCTTGCAAGACCTCCTGCGGCGTGGCTAACCAGCAGTGCGAGAACAGCAACAAGTAATTTTTGCAACCCCCTGCCGCCTTTGCCGGGCGGCATTTTTTTGTATAATTGGAATGGAGAGTAAAATGGTACACCAGTATCAATTGAACGGCTATAACATCGTGCTGGACACCTGCAGCGGCTCGGTGCATGTGGTGGACGATGTTGCATACGATATCATTGCCATGTACCCGGAGCATACTGCTGACGAGATCGTTTCGGCTATGATGGCAAAGTATGGAGACCGCGAGGATGTCACGGAGGAAGATCTGCGTCAGTGCATCGATGATGTGACCAACCTGAAGGAAGCAGGCAAGCTGTGGACCCCGGATACCTATGAGAATATGGCTTTCGACTTTAAAAACCGCAACACCGTGGTCAAGGCCTTGTGCCTGCATGTTGCACACACCTGCAACCTGAACTGCTCCTACTGTTTTGCTTCGCAGGGCCGCTATCAGGGCGACCGTGCGCTGATGAGCTTTGAAGTGGGCAAGCGTGCCATGGACTTCCTGATCGAAAACTCCGGCACCCGCCGCAACCTTGAGGTGGACTTCTTTGGCGGCGAACCGCTGATGAACTTTGATATGGTCAAAAAGCTGGTGGCCTACTGCCGTGAGCAGGAGAAGATCCACAACAAGAACTTCCGCTTTACCATGACCACCAACGGTATGCTGATCGATGACGATGTGATCGATTTCTGCAACAAGGAGTGCCACAACGTCGTTCTGAGTCTGGATGGCCGCAAAGAGGTCAATGACCGCTTCCGCAAGGACTATGCAGGCCATGGCAGCTACGATACCATCGTGCCCAAGTTCCAGGAGTTCGTGAAGAAGCGCGGCGACAAGAACTACTACATGCGCGGCACCTACACCCACTACAACACCGACTTCACCAACGATATCTTCCACATGGCCGACCTTGGCTTTACTGAGCTGAGCATGGAGCCTGTGGTGTCTAAGCCCGGCGACCCCAGTGCCCTGACCGAGGAAGATCTGCCCATCCTGAAGGAACAGTACGAGATCCTTGCCAAGGAAATGATCAAGCGCAACCGCGAGGGCCGCGGCTTTACCTTCTACCACTACATGATCGACCTCACCGGCGGCCCCTGCATCTACAAGCGCATTTCCGGCTGTGGCTCCGGCACGGAGTACATGGCTGTTACTCCTTGGGGCGATCTGTACCCCTGCCACCAGTTTGTGGGCGACCCCAAGTACCTGATGGGCGATATCTGGAAGGGCGTTACGAACACTGCCGTGCGCGATGAGTTCAAGCACTGCAACGCCTATGCCCGCAAGGAGTGCCAGAACTGCTGGGCAAAGCTGTATTGCTCCGGCGGCTGCGCTGCCAACTCCTACCATGCCACCGGCAGCATTACCGGCGTGTACGAGTACGGCTGCGAGCTGTTCAAAAAGCGTATGGAGTGCGCCATCATGATCAAGGTAGCCGAGAATCAGGAACTGGCCGCCAAGGGCATCGAGGTGCCTATTGAGCTGGGTTCCACCTGTAACGCCTGTGCTGATGGCGAAGCCTGCGAATGAGCACGACCACGCCTATTGTGGATTTTGTGCGCCGTTACGCACAGTCCGGCACCTCGCGGCTGCATATGCCCGGCCACAAGGGCCAGAGCCTTTTGGGCTTTGAGCCGTGGGACATTACCGAAATAAAGGGTGCGGATGAACTGTATGGGGCTGACGGCATCATTGCCCAGAGCGAAGCCAACGCTACCCGGCTGTTCGGCACGGTGCATACCTATTACAGCACAGAGGGCTCGTCCCAGTGCATCCGTGCAATGCTGTGCCTTGCACTGCAGGCTGCGCCCGCAGCCGGACAGCGCCCGGTCCTGCTGGCAGCGCGCAACGCTCACAAAGCGCTGTTGTATGCGGCGGCGCTGCTGGATTTTGATATCCAGTGGCTCTGGCCTGCGCCGCAGGATGCCGGTGCACTTTGCAGCTGCCCGGTGTCAGCTGCAAAGCTGACAGGTGCTCTGCAGGGTTTGGCACAGCAGGGCAAAAGGCCCTTTGGCGTCTACATCACCAGTCCGGATTATCTGGGCGGCGTGCAGGATATTGCAGCGCTGGCCGAAGTGTGCAAGGATTTTGGCGTTCCGCTTCTGGTGGATAATGCCCACGGTGCTTACCTGCGTTTTCTGCCGCAGGGCGGTCAGCATCCTATTGCGCTGGGCGCGGCCATGTGCTGCGACTCCGGCCATAAAACGCTGCCCGTTGTCACTGGCGGCGCATACCTGCATCTGGGCAAAAATGCTCCCATTCAGGACGAAGCCGCTGTGCGCAATGCACTGGCATTGTTTGGTTCCACCAGTCCGTCTTACCTGATCTTGCAGTCGCTGGACAAATGCAATCAGGTTCTGTCGGAGGGTTATCCGCTGCGGCTTTTGCAGTGCTGCGGATATTTGACCCGCCTGCGCCGGGAGCTGAACGAAGCCGCTGCGGCAAAACACTGCCCGGAGCCGCTGGCACTGGAAAGCGAACCTCTCAAGGTCACGCTGGATGCTGCTACACTGGGCATGACCGGCACAGAGCTTGCAGAAGCGCTGCGCTGCGCAAAGGTCGAGTGCGAATATGCCGACCCGCGCTATGTTGTGCTGATGTTCACCCCGGCAAATCCGCCGCAGGACTTTGAACGGCTGACTTCTGCCGTTCTCCACATTGTGGAAAACCTTACAGGACCGTTCCCGCTCTCGGAAAAAAATGATCGTGAGCTTTTGGAGCTGGAACACGAATTGCACACCTGCTGCAGCATCCGGCAGGCCGTGTTTGCCCCGCAGGAGCAGGTGCCCACAGAGCAGGCGGTGGGGCGTATCTGCGCTATGCCGACGGTTTCCTGCCCGCCTGCGATCCCCATTGTGGTCAGCGGCGAGAAGATCACATCGGCTGCCGTCCGGCTGATGCAGAAATACCATGTAATGCAGGCGGCTGTCCTGCGCAAAACGATCTGATTGTTTCAAAAGGCCCAAAGGCATCGTGCGTTTTGCACGGTGCCTTTTTTGCGCGCATATCCTGCAAAGCATGTGCATACCTTTCCAGTAGAGACGGACAGGGAAAGGAGCACACTGCATGGAACTGAAGATCTTTCGGGATACGCTGCCGCAGGCAGGCACGAGCTGCACCGTCAAGGCAGAACTTCCGCTGGAAACCGAGATCCTGATTTCAGATTATCTTCCGCCGGTGTTCAAGCTGGTCAAATGCTTTGCAAAACCGGTGGTGCTGCAAAAGCAACTGCAGCCCGGGCGGCTTACATTGGAAGGCTATCTGCGCTGCACTGTGTTTTATCAGGGCGAGGACGGGGCCGGGCTTTGCCAGACCGAGCAGAAGCTGCCGTTTACAAAGCAGCTGGAGGTGCCGGAATTCTCCTTCACCAGCTGGATGGCCATGGTAGAAGGGCAGACCGAATACCTCAACTGCCGGGCGGTAAACCCGCACCGCATCGAGGTGCGCGGAGCCTATGGTCTTGTGGTTACTATCCATACACAGGATAAACAGGAACTGATTACGGCGCTGGCCGATGGCGGCATTGAACAGAAATTGCAGACGCTGAACGGCGTGCGCAGCACCGCGGTGCTGGAAAAGCTGGTCACTGTGGAAGGGGAGCTTGTGTTTGCAAAGCCGCCCACAGCCATTCTGGATATTACCGGCAGCGCCGCCGTGCGGGAGGTAAAGCTGCTGGCGGGCAAGGCAGTGGTCAAGGGCGAGGTACGTGCCCAATGCGCCTGGCGCGCGGAAGGCGAAGGCAGCCTGCAAAGTCAGGCGGCATCCCTGCCGTTCAATCAGGTGGTGGATCTGGAAGGCGTGGCAGAGGACTGCAGATGCATGTGCGTGCTGGAGCCGGTTGGCTTTGCCCTTGCGGAGGGCGAACAGGAAGCCAGCGGCCAACTGACAGCCAGCGTGATGATGCATTTGCACGCATGGCGGCCCTGCCAGCTGCAATACGTAGCGGATGCCTTTTCTACGCAGTTTGAAACCGCCGTCACGCCGCAGGAATTGGCAGCAGAAGATCTTGCCTGTATGCTGAACGAGACAGCATCTTCCACGGCCTCCGGGCCGCTGCCAGATGCGGATGCTCAGCTGCGCGCCTGCTTTGTGTCTTATGGACCGGCGCAGGTAACACCTTACCGCGACGGCTGGGCCTTTACGGTGCGTGCCGTTGCTACCGCCTTTGCCGAGAACAGTCTTGCTGAGCTGGAAAGCTACGAAAAAACACTGGAGCTTGTCTTTCCGCTTGCAGTAGAAGCCCCGCCGGGTGCACAGTTCAGCCCGGAATGCTGGCTGAGCACCGAGAACATCCAGTGCAGCTGCACTGGCGGCACATTGGAAGTGACGGTCACCGCCCGTGCCGAAGGAGCCATCCTCTGCCGGAGCACACATTCGGGCATCGGCAGCATTGAGCTGGGCGAACCGCTGACGACTCCGGACCCGGAGATCGCACTGCGCATCTACTATGCACAGGCAGGGGAGGAGTTGTTCGGCATTGCCAGACGGTTCCATGTGTCACCGGCACAGATCCTGACGGCAAATGGGCTGGAAGCCGGTACGCAGGTCCTGCCGCAGGCGATGCATTTTCTGGTGCCGGGTGCATAAATCGACGAAGAACGCTGCCTTTTCAGGCGGCGTTTTCCTTTTGTGCCGAAAAGAAAGTGAAAAAGCCCTTCCTTCTCTGTGTGCGGGAGAGTATAATAAAAAGCGGTGTTTGAAATAGGAAAGGAGTAAAAAAACAAAGATGAATTCCAAAAGTAAGCTCCTTGCCCCGGAACTTGTCAATGCAGAAAGGCCGGTTTGGGCTTTCAGCAAAAAGATTTTCTGTGAGGGCATGCGGGATGGCGTTCCCATTGCGCTGGGCTATTTTGCTGTTTCCTTCTCGCTGGGCATTGCGGCCCGCCGGGCAGGCTTTACCCCGTTTCAGGGCTTTCTGGTCAGCCTACTGAACAACGCTTCGGCAGGCGAGTACGCTGCATTTGCCATCATCATGGCCAATGCAACCTATCTGGAAGTGGCCATCATCACACTGATTGCCAATGCGCGCTATCTGCTCATGAGCTGCGCACTGGCCCAGCGCTTTGCGCCGGGCACACCCTTCTGGCACAGGCTGCTCATCGGTTATGATGTGACAGACGAGCTTTTTGGCATCACCATTGCACGGCCCGGCAGCCTGAACCCATATTATACCTACGGTGCCATTCTGCTGGCGGCACCGGCTTGGGCCATCGGTACAGCGTTGGGCATCATTGCGGGCAATCTGCTGCCGCTGCGGGCTGTCAGTGCGCTGAGCGTTGCCCTTTACGGCATGTTCCTTGCCATCATCATTCCTCCGGCGCGTAAGAGCAGGGTGGTAGCTGCACTTGTTGCCATCAGCTTTGCACTGAGCTTTGTGTGCAATTACCTGCCGGGTATCTCCGCTCTTTCGGAGGGCACGCGCACCATTTTGCTCACAGTGCTCATTTCCAGCGCTGCAGCAGTTCTTTTTCCGGTAAATCCAGAAGAGCAGGAGGCAGAGCATGACGCATAATCATTACATTTACATTGCAGTGATGGCGCTGGTATCCTATGCCATCCGCATCCTTCCGCTCACACTGATCCGCAAGCCCATCAAAAATCGCTTCATTCAGTCGTTTCTGTATTATGTGCCCTATGTGACGCTGGCGGTCATGACCTTCCCGGCCATTGTCAACGCGACCCAGAGCCCGGCTGCCGGTGCCATGGCGCTGGTGGTAGGCATTGCAGCTGCTTGGTTCGGCGCAAGCTTGTTTCAGGTATCTGTGGCCTGCTGTGCCGTCGTGTTCGTGCTGGAACTGTTCCTTTAAAATTTCTGTGCCCGGCAGGCTGTCATGCTGCTGGGCACTTTTTCATTGCCCTACAGGAGGAAATTATCATGAAAAAAATTCTTATCACCGGTGCAGGCGGCTTTGTCGGCTCCCGCATTTTGCAGCAGTGGCAGGGAAAGTACGAGCTTTGCGCCCTTCCAAAAGGCTTTTTCTGTACAGCCGATGAAGCTCTCACCCGTGCACAGGTGGAAGCTTTGCATCCGGATGTGATCCTGCACACCGCCGCTCTTTCCGATACCAGTTACTGTGCGCAGCATCCGGCAGAAGCTTACCGTGCCAATGTGGAGCTGCCAGTCTGGTTGGCACGGGCTGCGCAGCAGACGAAGGCAAAGCTGGTGGCATTCAGCTCGGATCAGGTCTATGCTGGTGTGCAGCAGCAGGGGCCGCTGCCGGAAACACTGGCCCTGCATCCCGCAAACATTTACGGCCAATACAAGCTGGAAGCAGAGCAGCGTGTGCTGGAGCTCTGCCCGGACTCGGTCCATCTGCGTGCCAGTTGGATGTATGACCTGCCCGGCTATGGGCTGCCCATCCGGGGCAATCTGCCGCTGAATCTTCTGCGTGCCGCGCTGAAGGGAGAGGCTCTGCGCTTCTCCCGGAACGACCACCGCGGCGTGACCTATGTGCGGCAGGTAATCGAAAATCTGGAGCCTGCCATGGCGCTGCCAGGCGGCGTATACAATTTTGGCAGCGGCAATGCCGAAAACATGGTATGCACCGCCCGGCAGTTTGCCGAAACGCTGGGAATCGCTGTGCAGATCGAGGAAGAAAGCTGGGGCCGGAACCTTGTGATGGACACCACAAAACTGGAACGCTTCGGCATCCGGTTCGACACCACTCAGCAGGGCATCCAGCGCTGTTTAAAAAATTACGGGCTGAGAACGCTGTAAAATTTCCATATCGCACAAAAATCAAATAAAACAAAACAAAAAAGCAGGAGTTCTGCGCGAAATTCTTCCGACCAAAGCGGAAAAAACGCACAAAGCGCCCTGCTTTTTGTGTTTCTCAGCGGGAAACAGCCGTTCACGAAAAAGTCATACTTAATTTACAAGGATACGCAGTTTTGCTATAATAAATCCGCTTTTTTGGTAAAGCAGTCGAAAAGAATGATTTTTGTCAAGATTTGAGGAGAGTGGAACATTTGAAGGAAGTCAAGCTCGAAGAGTCGGCGTATCAGTTCGACGCAAAAATGTCCCTGAAACAGGCCATCCCGCTGGGTCTGCAGCATGTCTGCGCCATGTTTGTGGGCAACCTGACCCCGCTGCTGATCATCACCAGTGCCTGCGGCATTGCGGGTGGTGAGTTCGCAGATCTGCAGGTCACGCTGCTGCAGAGTGCCATGTTCGTGGCCGGTGTGGTCACACTGGTGCAGCTGTTCACCATCGGCCCCGTGGGCGGTAGCGTGCCCATCATCATGGGCACCAGTTCCGGTTTTATCGGCGTGTTCAACAGTGTTGTCGGCAGCATGGGCGGCGGTGTGCTGGCCTATGGTGCCATTATGGGTGCATCCATCATCGGCGGCATCTTTGAAAGCGTGCTGGGCTTCTTCCTCAAGCCTCTGCGCAAGTTTTTCCCGCCGGTCGTCACCGGTACGGTTGTGCTTTCCATCGGTCTTTCGCTGATCTCGGTGGGCATCAATTCCTTTGGCGGCGGCAACAGCGCAAAAGACTTTGGCTCCATGGAAAATCTTCTGCTTGCCCTGTTCGTATTGGTGGTCATTCTGATCTTCAAGCACTGGACCACGGGCTTCCTCAGCTCTTCTGCGATCCTGATCGGCATTCTGGCCGGTTACGTTGCGGCCTTTGTCATGGGTCTGGTGCTGCCCACCACCGGTGTCACTGCCGATGGTGTAGAGTTTACCAAGGCATGGGTGCTCAACTGGAATAAGGTGGCACAGGCCTCTTGGTTTGCCATTCCCAAGCTGATGCCGGTCAAGATCGTGTTTGATATGCGCGCTATTATGCCGGTGATGATCATGTTCGTTGTTACCGCTGTTGAGACCGTGGGTGATATCTCCGGTGTCATGGAGGGCGGCATGAATCGTGAACCCACCGATAAAGAACTGTCCGGCGGTGTGATTTGTGACGGTCTGGGCTCCTCCTTTGCGGCTTTGTTCGGCGTACTGCCCAACACTTCCTTCAGCCAGAACGTGGGTCTGGTGGCCATGACCAAGGTGGTCAACCGCATGGCTCTGGCTTCCGGTGCCATCTTCCTGATCCTGTGCGGTCTGATCCCCAAGCTCGGCGCGCTGATCTCCATTATGCCGCAGGCCGTTCTGGGCGGTGCTGCCGTTATGATGTTCTCTTCCATCGTGGTCAGCGGCATCCAGCTCATCACCAAGGAAAAGATGACCCCGCGTCAGCTTACCATCGTCTCGGTGGCTCTGGGTGTTGGCTACGGCATGGGTGCCAATAGCGGCATTCTGGCACAGGCTCCGCACGCTTTCCAGCTGATCTGCGGCGAGTCCGGCATCGTTCCGGCTGCGTTTGTGGCGATCCTGCTGAATGTGCTGCTGCCGAAGGATGACAAGGCAGTATAAAGCTCAAAGCTTCTGCCGGGCCAGTGCTTCCAATTGCGCCAGTGCTTCGGGCGTGTCGGCGTCGGCCAATTCATTCCGATCCGCAATGTAAACGGTGTGAACATGCGCGGGATATTTCCGAAGCAGAACACTTCCGCCCATGCCCTGCGGCAAGGTGAGCAGTTCCTGAAAAAGTCCTTTTTCAAACAGAACGGGACTTCCAGTAAAGGGAGACGGGTCGTTACGGACCCGGAATCCCAGACGGAAGATCTCCCGTTCTGTTTCTTTTTGCCGTTCCAGCCGAGTCCTTTGATCCCATCCGGAGATGCCTGCCATGGCTTCCACTGTCTCGCGGCACAAAAGCGGTTGGTCTCCCGGCAGGAACATGCAGCCAAAAAGCTCCGGAACCTGTTCCAGCAGCGCAGAAAGACCCAGCCGCACCGTATCGTTTCGACCGGGCAGATCGTGCAGCAGCACCGGAACATTGCGGGAGCGGCAAAGCTGCGCAACTTCGTCCGAACGTGTCACCACGATGCGGGCCGAAAGCTTTGGAGTATCGGTCGCTGCAAATGCGCGGCATAGCATCGGTTCCCCGCAGAACGGCGCAAGGAGTTTGTTGGAGCCGAAGCGCTGGCTCAGACCGGATGCCATGATGACACAGCCCACCGGAAGAAGTTCTTTCATATAGTACCACTCTTTCTGAAACGAATTCACAATAGTATTATATCGAAATCTGTGTTAAAATAAAAGAACAGAGAAAAAAAGAGAGAGGAACCTGCATCTATGATGACGATCCGAGAATATAAGCAGGCCGAAAGTCTGGAAGAAGCGTGGCAGCTGAACCAGAAAAAGGCCAACCGTGTGCTGGGCGGCATGATCTGGCTCAAAATGGAGAACATCAATGTCGGTACAGCCATCGACCTGTCCGGTCTGGGACTGGACACCATAGAGGAGACCGAGGGCAGCTTTTCCATTGGTGCCATGGTTACACTGCGCCAGCTGGAAGAGCACGCCGGTCTTGCTGCGTATACCCATGGCGCAGTAAAGGAAGCGCTGCGGCATATCGTGGGCGTGCAGCTGCGCAATCTGGCAACTGTGGGTGGCAGCATCTACAGCCGGTTCGGCTTTTCCGATGTGCTCACGCTGTTTATGGCCATGGACTGTTCGGTAGAGTTGTACAAGGGTGGGATCATATCCCTGCAGGAGTATGCTGAGCGCCCTTATGATCGGGACATCCTTGTGCGGCTGATCGTTAAAAAGGAAAAAGCAGAATTTTTCTATCAGTCCGTGCGCAACAGCCAGACTGATATCCCGGTGCTTACCTGCGCTGCCGCCCGTCTGGAAAACGGCAGCTATCGCATTGCGATCGGTGCGCGGCCGCTCAAGGCTGTGCTGTTTGAGCTGCCGGCAAAGGCGGGTGTTTCTGCGCAGGAACTGGCGCAGAACTTTGCCGATGAAGTAAAGCAAAAAATTGTCACTGGCTCCAATATGCGCGGCAATGCCGAGTACCGCCGCCATCTGGCAGGCGTTCTGACAAAGCGTGCTGTTCTGGAACTGGAAGCACGCACGGCACAGGAGGAAAATTAAATGCAGATCACTCTTACATTGAACGGCATCAAGGTCACAGAGGATGTGGCTGCAGATATGCTGCTGATCGATTTTGTACGTGCTCACGGCTGCAAGAGCGTCAAGCGCGGCTGTGAGACCTCCAACTGCGGTCTGTGCACGGTGTTTCTGGACGAGAAACCGGTGCTGTCCTGCTCGGTACTGGCAGCGCGTGCCAGCGGCCACAGCATTACCACACTGGAAGGCCTGCAGGAAGAAGCCGCGGAGTTCGGCGGCTTTATCGCGGATCAGGGTGCAGAGCAGTGTGGCTTCTGCAACCCGGGCTTTATCATGAACGCGCTGGCCCTCTTCCGCGAGAATCCGTACCCCAGTGAGGAAGAAGTGAAGGAATATCTCTCCGGCAACCTCTGCCGCTGCTCTGGCTATGAGGGCCAGCTGCGCGGCATCATGAACTTTCTGGCATGGAAAAAGCAGAAGGAGGCCGCAGAATGAGTACCATCAACAAGCCTTTCCGTAAAAAGGATGCCATGCAGCTGGTCACCGGCCAGCCCGTCTATATGGACGATGTGATCCCGCAGGACTGCCTGATCGTAAAGCTGCTGCGCTCTCCGCACGCAAATGCCATCGTCAAAACTATCAATACGACTGTAGCAAAAAAGGTGCCCGGCATCGAGGCGATCTTTACATGGGAGGATGTGCCGCAGGATGCGCCGCGCTACACGCAGGCTGGCCAGACCTATCCGGAAGCCAGTCCGCATGACCGCCTGCTCATTGACCGCCATGTGCGCTTTGTGGGCGATGTGGTGGCCATTGTGGCCGGTAAGGACGAAAAGTGCGTGGATAAGGCTCTCAAGCTCATCAAGGTGGAGTATGAGGTTTTGGAAGCAGTGCTGGACTATCACACTGCCAAGGACAACCCCATTCTGGTGCATCCGGAGGACAACTGGGCCAGTCTGTGCCCGGTGGGAGCCGACAATAAGCGCAACCTCTGTGCCCACGATGAGAGTGGTTCCGGCGATATCGATGCTGTATTGGCGGCCAGCGATGTAGTCATTGACCACATTTACCACACCAAAGCCTGTCAGCAGGCTATGATGGAGACCTTCCGCACCTACTGCTCCATTGATACCTATGGGCGGCTGAATGTGCTCAGCTCCACGCAGATCGTGTTCCATGCACGGCGCAATATTGCGAACGCACTGCATATTCCCAAATCCATGGTGCGCGTGGCAAAGCCCCGCATCGGCGGCGGATTTGGTGCCAAGCAGACGGCGGTCAGTGAGGTATATCCGGCTTTTGTGACTTGGAAGACCAAAAAGCCCTCCAAGATCATTTTCAGTCGTGTGGAAAGCCAGATCGCATCCTCGCCGCGTCACGAAATGGAGATCCATGTGCGGCTGGGTGCCACGAAGGACGGCGTTGTGAAGGGCATTGATCTGTACACCCTTTCCAATACCGGTGCTTACGGTGAGCATGGCCCTACGACTGTGGGCCTTTCCGGTCACAAGTCCATCCCGCTGTACGGCAAGGCAGAAGCCTTCCGCTTTATCAGTGATGTGGTGTATACGAACCACATGTCTGCCGGTGCTTACCGCGGTTACGGCGCAACGCAGGGACTGTTTGCCGTAGAATCTGCTGTCAATGAACTGGCTCATAAGCTGAATATGGACCCCTTTGAGCTGCGGCTGAAAAACACCGTACAGGAGGGCGATGTGATGCCCGCCTACTATGGGGCTGTCAACACCAGCTGCGCGCTGGACCGCTGCCTTGTCAAGGTGCGGGATATGATCGACTGGGAGCACAAATACCCTGCCCGTGATATGGGCAACAGCAAGGTGCGCGCTGTCGGTATGGGCATGGCGATGCAGGGCTCCGGCATTTCCGGCATGGATGTGGGCAGTGCCACCCTGAAACTGAATGACGACGGCTTCTATACCCTGATGATCGGTGCGGCCGACATGGGCACCGGCTGTGACACTACACTGGCGCAGATCGCCGCCGAAGTGCTGGACTGCCCGCTGGACAATATCACGGTCTTCGGAGCTGATACGGATACCTCGCCCTATGACTCCGGCTCCTATGCGTCCAGTACCACTTACGTTACCGGCAAGGCCACCGAAAAGTGTGCCATGAAGCTGCGCGGCCAGATCTGCAAGCTGGGCGCAGAGCTGTTGGAATGCACCGAGGACGAGGTGGAATTTGATGGAAAAGATGTTTTCAAGAGCAAAGATCCCACACAGAAAAAGTCTCTGAGCGAGATCGCGTATGCTTCTCAGTTCGGCCACATGGTTCCGCTGGAAGCCACCGAAACGCATACTTCGCCTTTGTCGCCGCCGCCGTTCATGGTTGGTGCTGCTGAGGTGGAAGTGGATACTGAGACCGGCGAGGTAAAGCTGCTGGAATTTGATGCCTGTGTGGACTGCGGCACGCCCATCAACCCGAACCTGACCCGTGTGCAGGCTGAGGGCGGTCTGCTGCAGGGCATCGGCATGACTCTGACCGAAAACATCACCTACGATAAAAATGGCTACCCGGAAGAGAACTCTCTGTTCCAGTACAAAATTCCGGCCCGCACCGATGTGGGCAAGATCAAGGTTGAATTCGAGAGCAGCTATGAACCCAACGGACCCTTTGGCGCAAAGTCCATCGGCGAGGTGGTCATCAATACACCGCTGCCTGCCATTTCCGATGCGATCTACAATGCCATTGGTACCCGGTTCTATGAGCTGCCCATCACACCGGAAAAAATCGCCATGGCAGTTGCAGAAAAGCAGAAATGATCGACGAAAAAATTTTTCCGTTTCTTGCGGAGAAGGGACATGTTATTTCTCTGGTGGGCGGCGGCGGAAAGACCACACTGATGTACAATCTGGCTGCGCACTGCGCCCGCAAGGGCTGGCGGGTATTGGCCGCTACCACCACCCATATTATGCAGCCGCCCGGCGGGGTCTGGGCACAGACGGATGCAGAGCTTTTCCGCCTGTGGAAGTGCGGCAGTTATGCCGTGGCCGGAACCGCTGCACACGGCGGCAAATTGACGGCCCCGCCGCAGGCACAGCTGGAGCGCTGGATGACCCTTGCAGATATCGTGCTCATTGAAGCGGACGGCGCAAAACGGATGCCCTGCAAGGCACCCGCTGCGCACGAGCCGGTGCTTTTACCGCAGTGCGATACGGTTCTGGCCGTAGCAGGGCTTTCTGCGTTGAGGCATCCGCTCCGGGAGGTCTGTTTCCGGGCAGAGCTTGCCGCAGAGCTGCTTTGTGTTCCGCAGGATGCGCAGTTGACACCGGAACTTCTGGCAAATCTGCTTGCAAGTGAAGCCGGTGGAAGGAAGGCTGTAGGGGATCGCAGCTTTTATGTTGTACTCAATCAGGTCGATACAAAAGAGCAGGCTGCTCTGGCCCGGCAGGTGGCTGATATTCTGAAAAAAATTTATCGGATTTCCTGCGCTACGTCTCATTTCGAGAAAGGAGAACGTGCATGAGCAAAGAAGGCAAGATCGTGTTCTGCACCGGCGGCGGATGTACCGCAAAGCTGGGAGCCGGAGCGCTGAGCCGTATTCTGGAAAAGCTGCCGCGCGGTGCAAGAGACCCGAGCCTTTTGGTCGGGTACGACAGCCGGGATGATGCGGCTGTATACCGCATTACCGATGATGTGGCGCTGGTACAGACAGTGGATTTTTTCCCGCCGATGGTGGATGACCCCTATACCTTCGGCCAGATCGCAGCGGCCAACGCCCTGAGTGATGTCTATGCCATGGGCGGCGAGGTGAAGACTGCACTGAACCTGGTCTGCTTCCCGGAGAGCATGGATCTGAACATTCTGGGCGAGATTCTGCGCGGCGGAGCCAAGAAGGTGGCCGAAGCGGGCGGAAGCCTTGCAGGCGGGCATTCCATTGCCGATACAGGTGTGAAATACGGACTTTCGGTGACTGGCCTTGTGGACCCGAAAAAAATGTATATGAATGATTCCGGCAGGCCCGGTGACAAGCTGATTTTAACAAAAGCTCTGGGCGTGGGCCTGATCTGCACGGCAAACCGTGTGGGCGAAGCGGCACCGGAAGATATGGCCGGTGCCATTGCGTCCATGACAACGCTGAACAAAAACGCTGCCGAGATCAGCCGAAAGTATACGGTCCACGCGGCAACCGATGTGACCGGTTTCAGTTTTCTGGGCCATCTGCACGAGATGATGGGCGGAAGGCTTTCCTGTATCATTGATGCACGGATGGTGCCGGTTCTACCGGGAGCCGAAAAAGCAGCAGATGATTTTTTGTATACCGCTGCCGGACAGCGCAACCGCAACCATACCGGCCCATATGTCACTTTTGAAAATGTGCCGTTTGCAATGGAAGAGGTGCTGTTTGACCCACAGACTTCCGGCGGACTATTGCTGGCCGTGTTGCCAGAAGAAGCAAATGCGCTGGAAGCAGAGCTGCAGGCCGCTGGCCTGCCCGCAAAGATCGTGGGTGAGATCATACCCAAAACCGAACAGGAAATCACTGTAAAATACTGATGGAGGCCTACAATTATGATGCTGAAAGTTGATGCCCGTGGTGACGCATGCCCGCTGCCCGTTGTAAAAGCCAAAAAGGCGATCTCTGAACTGAAGGGTGCCGGTGAGGTGGAAGTGCTGGTGGATAATGAGATCGCCGTGCAGAACCTTACCAAAATGGCCCAGCAGAAAGGTTATCAGTACAGCGCCGAAAAGCTGGCCGAGCGGGAATACCGCGTGCTGTTCACGGTCGGCGAAGCGTCCGAAACACCCACTGAAGAAGCACCGGCCTGTGCACCGGACACCCGCACGGACACGGTGGTTGCCATCAGCTCTGATAAAATGGGCATTGGCGCAGATGACCTTGGCAAGTCCCTGCTCAAGGCCTTTGTGTTCGCACTTACCCAGCAGGATCAGCTGCCCAAAACAGTGCTGTTCTATAACGGCGGCGCGTCCCTGACCTGTGAGGGTTCGCCCATGCTGGATGACCTGAAGGCACTGGAAGCACAGGGCGTGGAGATCATGACCTGCGGCACCTGCCTGAATTTCTATGGCCTGACCGAAAAGCTTGCTGTTGGCAGTGTGACCAACATGTACACCATCGTGGAAAAGCTGACGCAGGCAGGCAACGTGGTGAAACCGTGATCTATCTGGATAACGCTGCCACGACCCTGCGCAAGCCGCCACAGGTAGAGCAGGCTGTGCTGGACGCAATGCGCACGGCAGGCAATCCGGGACGGGGTGCCCATGAGCCAACGCTGCACGCAAGCCGTCTTGTTTATGCTGCGCGGTGCGCAATGGCAAAGCTCCTCCACGCACCAGACCCGTCCTGTATTGCCTTTGCGGCAAATGCAACGGAGGCCTTGAACATTGCATTGGGGGGCCTTTTTGCACCGGGCGATCATATCATCACAACGGTATGTGAGCATAACTCTGTTCTGCGGCCGCTCTACCGGCTGCGGGAACAGGGCTTGCAGTTCAGTTTTGCAGGCGTGGATGAGCGCGGACGGCTGCAATATGATGACTGGGATAAGCTGGTTCAGCCCAATACAAAAGCGCTGGTCGTAACAGGTGCTTCCAATGTGACCGGCAACGGAACGGATCTTGCAAAAGCAGCGGGTTTTGCGCACCGGCACGGCCTGCTGCTGATCGTGGATGCGGCCCAGACGGCGGGTTCACAGGCCATTGACGTACAGGCACTGGGCATTGATGTGCTATGCTTCACTGGGCATAAGGCGCTGCTTGGCCCGCAGGGAACAGGCGGCTTGTATGTGCGCCCGGGGCTTTCCATCCAGCCATTGGTAGTGGGAGGCAGCGGCGTACACAGCTTTGATGAACAGCATCCCGCACAGATGCCCACCGCTCTGGAAGCCGGGACGCTCAATGTTCCGGGTCTGGCGGGCCTGTGTGCCGGTGTGGAATGGATTCTGGCTCAGGGCGTGGAAACGCTGTGTGCAAAAGAAACTGCACTGGCGGCGCTCTTTTATAAAAACATTCGAGATCTGCCGAACGTGAAGATCTACGGCGACCCGGAAATGGCGCTGCACGCTCCCATTATCTCGCTCAACATCGGAGACGAAGATTCAGCCCGCATTGCAGATATTCTGTGGGAGGACTACAGCATCTGTGTGCGTGCCGGTGCGCACTGTGCACCGCTGATGCATAAAGCGCTGGGCACGGTGGAGCAGGGCGTGGTACGGTTCAGCTTTTCGCATTTCAATACGGAAGCCGAAGTGCTGCAGACCGCAGCCGCTGTTCAGGAGCTTGCACAGGAGATCTGATATGCGCATCAAAAAAACTTATATTGTTCTTTCATTCCGCACAACGCTGGATGCCATGGAATGGGAAAAGCAGTGCCTTGCGGAGAAGGTTCCGGGCAGGCTCATCCCACTGCCGCGCGAGATCTCCGCAGGCTGCGGCCTTGCCTGGCGGATGCTGCCGGAAGAATTTGAGCAGTGGCAGAACCGGCTGGACCCGGCACGTTACGATCAGGCCGCAGCAGTAGAACAGTAATAAAGATAAAACAGGAGAATGACGCATGGGTAAAATGCCGCTTTATACAATGCTGCAAAAAGCCCGTTCTATGGGCGGCTGGACGATGGTGGCCCAGTTAGAGGGCGATGCCGCGGGGAGCCAGCTGCTTTTGCTGGAGGGCAGGCCTGTGTGGCAGAGGGGGGACAGCACCGTACTGCTGCAGCACCTGACAGAACTGCAGGGCTGCACAGCAGCTGGTATCCACTCTGTTGCAGGCACAGACATCTTTGCGGAGCGCTTTGGCGCGGTGCCGCAGCTGGTAGTCTGCGGCGGTGGACATGTGGCTGCAGCCGTTGTGCAGCTTGCAAAGCTGCTGGGCCTGACGGTCCTTGCAATGGATGACCGCGAGGAATATGCACAGCAGCTGCGGCTGGCCGGAGCCGATAGAGTGCTCTGCCTGCCGTTTGATAAAGCGCTTGCGCAGGTACCTGACGGCGCAGAGACTTATTTTGTGGTCGTCACCCGGGCACATGCATTTGATGTGGACTGCCTGAAGGTGATATTAAAAAAGCCTGCAGCCTATGTTGGCATGATGGGCAGCCGCGGGCGTGCCGCACTGGTGCGCCGTCAACTTCTGGAAGCCGGTATCGATGCCGAAAGAGTGGAGGCGTTGTACGCCCCCATCGGGCTTTCCATCGGCTCACAGACGGCAGAGGAGATCGCACTTTCCATTCTGGCACAGATCGTATCGATCAAGAATGCGCGTCCGCAGACGGAGGGCTTTTCATCTGCCCTTCTGGAAGCCATGGCTCAGACAGATGCCGCCGGGCAGCAGGCGGTGCTTGCCGTGATTGCGGCGCGGCACGGCTCTACGCCGCGGGAAATCGGCGCAAAAATGCTGGTTCGCACAGACGGCTCTATTGTGGGCAGCGTGGGCGGCGGTATTATGGAGCACCGCACCATTCTGGCTGCACAGGAAATGCTGACGGGAGCGGCTCCGGCGTATCAACGGCTGCATTTTTCGGCAGACGGCAAAAATGATGATGCAGCAATTGCTGCCTGCGGTGGGTCTATGGAGATCGTATTGACTCGACTCCAGCCCGGAGAGGAGATCAAATGAAGAAGGATGCACTGATCCTTGTGCGCGGCGGCGGCGACCTTGCTACCGGCACCATTCACCGGCTGTGGAGCGCAGGCCTGCGTGTGCTGGTGCTGGAAGCGGAGCATCCGGCGGCGATCCGGCGGCAGGTTTCTCTGTGCGAAGCCGTTTATGAAGGTGAGACCGCCGTTGAAGGTCTGTGTGCGGTACGGATCGAAACTCTGGCGCAGGCAGAAGAAGTCTGGAAACAGAATGCCGTTCCTGTTCTGGTAGACCCGCAAGGAAAAAGCATTGCGCCCGCAAAGCCGGATGTCCTTGTGGATGCGATCCTTGCCAAAAAGAATCTTGGCACAACGCGGGATATGGCACCCCTGACCATTGCACTCGGCCCCGGTTTCACGGCCGGGCAGGATGTGGATGTGGTGGTGGAAACCAATCGCGGCCACCGGCTGGGACGCATCATTCGGGAAGGCAGTGCCATCCCTGATACCGGCATTCCCGGAATCGTTGGAGGCTACGGAAAAGAGCGCGTGATCCATGCCGACACGGCCGGTATATTTATGGATCTCCGCAAAATTGGAGATATTGTGGAAGCGGGTGAGACCATTGCGCAAATCCGCACGGCAGATGGTGCCATGATCTCTGTGACCACACAGATCACGGGCATTCTGCGCGGACTTCTGCGCAGCAGTTATCCGGTAACGCCCGGTTTTAAGGTGGCCGATATAGACCCCCGCAAAGAGGAACTTTCCAACTGTTTTCTCATTTCGGATAAGGCCCGCTGCATCGCGGGCAGTGTGCTGGAACTTGTCTGCGCTCAACTGTGGAAATAAAACTGTATAAAGCAAAAACCTCCGCTTCCCGGCGGCAGTACCGACAGGGAAGCGGAGGTTTCTATTTCAGTTGCGGTAGCAGCGGTCCTGACCTACCAGCCAGTCCTCACACAGGCGCTGTGCTTCCTCCAAACTGCGGCTCTCGCAGTCGAAGAATGCACCGTGCATCGAGCGATAGGAGTAGTGAACTCTCGGAATACCGTTGCCATCCTTGAAGCGTTCGCAGCGTTCTTCACCGGGCATCAGAAAAAGTTGTTCCATGGTTCCTTCTCCTTTGATTTCAGCATTCCGGAGCGGCCGGCCGGGTGCAAGCCGCACAACGCTTGCTATTGTAGCACGCAGGGGAAAAGTTTGCTATTGCCTTTTTGGCCAAAGATATGTTTTGTTTTTCTCTGTGGTTGTGGCACAAAAGGTCTTGACAAGATCATTCGTACAGGATGCATTCCTGTTTCTGCATTTTCTTTTTTGCCGCTGACGCTTTGCATGGGCAGCTGCCTTGGCGTATGAAAAAACCGATGGAACGGATGAAAATATTTTGTGTACTTTTCACAGTTTTCTTCTCGAGATTTTGGTGGTACAATAGAAGCATTAAAATATATCCTTTCAGGAGGAGCACATGGCAGAAAAGAATATTGAACTGGATAGTGTAGAGGTCGCCGCAGCTGTTTTTGGCAACTGCGACCGGAACATCCGTCTGCTGGAGAACGAATTTTCTGTTACGGCGGTCTGCCGGGGCACGCAGCTGCGGCTTTCAGGCGAACCGGCCAATGTTGCCGCGGCCAGCCGCGCTGTGGAGGGAATGCTGCTTCTGATCGAGAATCATACACCGCTGGAAGACCAGACCGTGCGCTACTGCATCAGTCTGGCGCACGACGGAGCAGAAAAGCGGGTCAAGGAACTGACCGAAGATTTTGTTACCGTAACGGTCAAGGGGCGGCCGATCCGGCCCAAAACACTGGGCCAGAAGGAATATCTCAATGCCATCCGCACCAATGCCATCACCTTTGGCGTTGGCCCGGCGGGTACCGGCAAGACCTATCTGGCCGTTGCCATGGCGGTAAAGGCTTTTAAAGCCAAGGATGTTTCCCGCATCGTGCTCACCCGCCCGGCAGTGGAAGCAGGTGAAAAGCTGGGCTTTCTGCCCGGTGATCTGCAGCAGAAGGTAGACCCTTATCTGCGCCCGCTGTATGACGGCCTGTTTGATATGCTTGGTGCCGAAACTTACGAGCGCCTTGTGGAAAAGCAGATCATTGAGGTTGCACCGCTTGCCTATATGCGCGGACGCACGCTGGATGATTCCTTTATCATTCTGGACGAGGCACAGAACACCACACCGGAGCAGATGAAAATGTTCCTCACACGTATGGGTGTCGGCTCCAAGGTGGTGGTTACCGGTGATGTGACCCAGATCGATCTGCCGGAACGCACCCGCAGCGGTCTTGTGGATGCACTGCACGTGCTTAAAAATGTAAATGGGATTGCACAGTGCTATTTTACTGAGAAAGATGTTGTGCGCCACCGTCTTGTGCAGGAAATTATCAAGGCTTACGAAAAGGCTGCACACCCTGAAAAATAAAATCACCAGAATTCATATAAAGACATCAAAAACAGAAAGGAGTGGACTGATTTATGTCCAATAAAGTTTTGATCACCAATTCACAGAAGGCCGTCAAGGTTCCTTCCGGTCTGCGCATTCTCATCCGCCGTGCCTGTAATGCCGTGCTGGAGTATGAGCATTTTGAAGCTCCTGCAGAGATCAGCGTGACCTTTGTGGATAACGCCGCCATTGCTGAGCTGAACAACCAGTACCGCAACAAGCCCATGCCCACCGACGTGCTGAGCTTCCCTCTGGGGGTGGACGGCAAATATGATGTTGACGAGAACAACGGCTGCAAAATGCTGGGCGACATCGTCATCAGTATGGAGCGTGCACAGGAGCAGGCAAACCTCTACGGCCATCCGCTGCAGCGTGAGGTGGCGTTCCTGACGGTGCACTCCATGCTGCACCTGCTGGGCTACGACCACGAAAATGGCGGTCTGGAAGCCATGCGGATGCGTGAGAAAGAGGAAGCTGTTCTGCTGCAGCTGGGCCTGCCGCGCACCGTAAGCTATACCGAGTAATAGATTCACCGTGCGGTTGCCGCACAATACAGACAGGAGCTAGATTTTGAGTAACGCTACACCCATTCAGGGGCATTATGATACTTCTTCCGTTTTTGTGGCTGTCATTGGCCGTCCCAATGTTGGCAAATCCAGTCTGACCAACCTTCTGGTTGGCGAAAAGGTAGCCATCGTCACTTCCAAGCCGCAGACCACCCGCACCCGCATTACCGGCGTGATCACCCGCGGGCCGTTGCAGTATGTGCTGCTGGATACACCCGGTGTGCACAAGGCACGCAACAAACTGGGTAAACGGATGGATAAGACTGCCAGCGATTCCATTGCAGATGTGGATGTTTCCATGATGCTGTTTGAGCCTTACGGCGCACTGAATGAATCGGAAATGGTGCTGGTGGATATGCTGCGCAGCAGCGGCGGCCCGGCAATTGCAGTCATCAACAAGACCGACCTTGTCAAGGAGCCTGCTGATCTGGAAGCCCGCAAAGAAGAGCTGAAGGCATTGGGTGTATTCGACGATATCTACACCATCAGCGTCCGTGATAACGACGGCTGCGAAGTGCTGTTCGATGCTTTGAGCCGCTATGCTGTGGAAGGCCCGCATTATTTTGATGATGATGCCTACACGGATATGCCGGAAAAGGAGCTTGTGGCGGAGGTCATCCGTGAAAAGGCCCTGCTGTTCATGCGCGACGAGATCCCCCATGGTATTGCTGTTGTGGTGGAGCGCTTCAAAGAGCGCCCGGGCACCGACCTGATCGATATTGATGTAAATATCTACTGCGAGCGCGAAAGCCACAAGGGCATGGTCATTGGAAAAGGCGGTGCAATGCTGAAAAAAATTGCCAGTGCTGCCCGTGCAGACTGCGAAGAGTTTTTGGGCTGCCGCGTCAATCTACAGTGCTGGGTAAAGGTAAAATCCGATTGGCGTGATAACGAGTTCCTGCTGAACAACTTTGGCTTCAAGCAGAACACCAATAACCGCTGACACTTGCCAAAGCAGGACAGAATTCCCTTGGATGAACGGTTAAAATAAACCTGACACTATCCGTAACAGGGAAGAGGTGCTGCAAATGGATGCACAAGCAAGCTGGCAGGCGTTTGCCTGCACGGGAAACATTCTTCGTTATCTCGATTATAAACAACAGCGGCCGGAAGAAACCCCGGCAGAGGACCAAGAAAATGGAAGCCTTTGTAACCACGGGTCTGGTGCTGAAGGAGACCCGCTATAAGGAATCGGACCGCATTCTGACGATCCTGACACCGGAACTGGGCGTGATCTCGGCAGCAGCGCAGAGCAGCCTGCGGCTGAAGAGCAAGCTGTTCAGCGCGTGCGGGCTGTTCTGCTACTCCGAGTTCACACTGGTGCCGGGCCGCAACATGTACACTGTGCGGGAAGCGGAAGTGAAAAATGTCTTTCACGGCATCTCGTCCAGTATTGAGGGCATGAGTCTTGCCATGTATATGGCTGAAATGGCAATGACCCTTTCGCCCACCGGGCAGGAGGCACAGCGGGAGCTTCGGCTGCTGCTCAACTGTTTCTATATGATCAGCGAGGGCAAAACGGACCTGCGGGTGATCAAGGCCGTGTTTGAGCTGCGCACTATGAGCGAGTGCGGCTTTATGCCGCAGATCGTGTGCTGCCGCGATTGCAGCGCCTATGATGGTGCTGCGTTCTATCTGGATGTGCAGGAAGGCCATCTGCTCTGTGCAGACTGCGCCGCAAAAGCAGGAAAGACCTGCAACCTTGATCAGGGCGCACTGTATGCGCTGCGGCACATCTGCCTTGTGGACGACAAAAAAATATTTGCATTCAAAATTTCTGTGGGCAGTCTGGAAAAGCTTTCCGCAGTGGCAGAGCGCTATGCACTGACCCATATGGATAAGCCTTTGAAAAGCTATGACTTTTTAAAGACCCTGCTGCCCTGAGCATAAAGGGAACCTATGGAAACAAGTTACTTAAAAACTCTGGAACTGGATAAGATCATCGCTCGTGCCGCAGAGGGCTGCGTGTGCAAGGAAGCGCGCGAAATGCTGCTTGCCACTCAGCCGCAGTGCGACCCGGACGAGGTGCGCTATGCGCTGGAACAGACCGATGCCATCAACACCCTGCTGATCAAAAACGGCTCCCCGCGCTTTGGCGGCGTGGAGAATGTCAGTCAGCTGGCGGCCCGCGCCGTAAAAGGCGGCGTACTTTCAATGGGCGAGCTGTTGATGGTGGCTGGTGCACTGCGCAATTTTCAGAATCTTTCAAGCTGGTATGGTGCTTCGGAGCACGACGCTCTGCCTACAGACGATCTGTTCTATGCGCTGGCACCGCAGCCGGGCCTGGAACAGCAGATCTCCAGCGCCATTCTGGCACCGGATGCCATGGCAGACACGGCCTCTTATACCCTGAACGATCTGCGCAAAAAGATCCGCGCAACGGAGAACAGCATCCGTGACCGTCTGGAGAGCATGGTCCGCAATATGGATACTTCCAAGTATCTACAGGAAAGCGTGGTTTCCATGCGCAATGGCCGGTATGTTGTGCCGGTCAAGAGCGAATACCGCGGTGAGGTGAGCGGCATTATTCATGATGTTTCGTCTACCGGAGCCACCGTCTTTGTGGAGCCGCAGGCCGTTGTGGAAGCCAATGCCCGCATTTTGCAGTACCGTGCACAGGAAGCGCAGGAGATCGAGCGCATTCTGGTGGCCTTTACCGCACAGGTGGCCGCCATTGAGCCGCAGTTCCAGTACAGCTACAAGGCTATGCTGGAGATCGATGTTCTGCTGGCAAAGGCACGGCTGGCTTTGGATCTCAAGGCATTCAAGCCTGCTGTCCGCACCGACGATTCCTTCTCGCTGATCCGTGCGCGCCACCCGCTGATCGATCCTAAAAAGTGCGTGCCTGTGGATATTGCTCTGGGCAGGGATTACGATTCGCTGATCATCACCGGACCGAACACCGGTGGCAAAACCGTCACCTTGAAAACAGCGGGCCTGCTGTGCGCCATGGCGCAGTGCGGCTTCCTGATCCCGGCTGACGAGCGCAGCGAGATCTGCGTATTTGACGAATTTCTGGTGGATATCGGCGATGAACAGAGCATTGAGCAGAGCCTTTCCACCTTCTCCGGTCATATGAAAAAGATCACCGGCATTCTGGAGCTTGCCATGCCGCACACACTGGTGCTGCTGGACGAGCTTGGTGCCGGTACCGACCCCGCCGAAGGTGCTGCGCTGGCTGTGGCCATCATTGAAGAGCTGCGCCGCCGCGGCGTGCTGCTGATGGCCACCACTCACTACGCTGAGCTGAAGGTGTTTGCTCTGGAAACCAAGGGCGTTGTCAATGCCAGCTGTGAGTTTGATCTGGAAACGCTGCGCCCGACCTATAAGCTGAGCGTCGGCGTGCCGGGCAAATCCAATGCGTTCCTCATCAGCGAAAAGTTGGGCATTCCGGAGCGCGTGATCGAAGCGGCACAGCAGCATCTTTCCGCAGAGGATAAGCGTCTGGATGCCGTTCTGGGACAGCTGGATGATCTGAAGCTGCAGCTGAAGGAAAGCCAGAACGAGGTGGAAGAGCTGAAAAATGAAGCTTCCCACCAGCTGGAAGCCGCGCAGAAAAAGCGTGATGAGCTGATCCGTCAGGGCGAAAATGAACTGGAAGCTGCCCGTGCCAAGGCTCGTGCGCTGGCACAGCAGGTGGAAAGTCAGGCTTACGCCCTGACTGATGAACTGCGTCAGCTGCAGAAGGACGAGCGCATGAGCACCCAGCAGAAAGCTCAGCGCGCCCGCGAGATCGCCAAAAAAGAATCGGAAAAGCTGTTTATCGGCTCTGAGGCGGTGCATAACCCCGTCAAGGAATTTGTGCCGCTGAAAGAGGTCAAGGTAGGGCAGGAGGTCTGCATTGCAGAGCTGAACCAGCTGGCCACCGTATTGGCCCTGCCGGATAAAAACGGCGATGTTCTGGTGCGTGCAGGCATCATCAAGACCAAAGTTCCGCTCAATGGCTTGAAACAGCCGGAAAAGCTGGTCAAAGAAAAGAAACCACAGACTAAAGCACAGCAGCGTTATTCCCGCCTGACCGGCGATGCCAACCGCCCGAACGGCAGGGTAGAGAGGGTACAGCGTTCCGCCAAGATGGAATGCAATCTGCTGGGCCTGACGGTGGACGAAGCGCTGCCGGAGGTGGATTCCTTTATCGACCGTGCCATCCTGAACGGACAGACAGTGGTTTATCTGATCCACGGCAATGGCACCGGTGCGCTGCGCACAGCTATCCACAAGCATCTGCGCGGCAACCGCATGGTCAAAAGCTTCCGTCTGGGCCGTTATGGCGAGGGTGAAAGCGGCGTGACCGTGGTAGAGCTGAAATAAAGAAAAAGCTATCCGAAAGATTTTTCGGGTAGCTTTTTCTCACATTGAAGGAATTTGCAGAGCAGGATCGTATTCTATAAAGAATGCTAATATAAGGATGTAAGCCAAAATGGCAAAACGATATTCCAAAGCCGCGCACTCAAAAAGACGAAAACAGACTTCTCATGTGCTCAAAAATACGGTCATTCTGCTTTTTTGCGCAGTGGGTATCTGGTTTGGCAGCTCACTCTGGCATGCAGCGCTGACTCTGCAGACAGTTCAGCCAGCGGAAAGCATCGCCGGTGAAGAATTCCGTCCGCAGGTCGGTGATCCGCCTTACCGCGTGGTGATCGATGCTGGGCACGGTGGAGCAGACCCGGGCGCAAGGGGAGTGATCGAAGAAAAAGATATGACCGCAGCAACCGCCTCGGAACTGATCCGGCTGCTGCAGCAGGACTCTAATTTTATTCCACTGCAGACCCGTGACAGCTTTGATGAAACCACTACGCCCGCCCAGCGTGCCGCCAGAGCGGACGAACAGGCACCGCAGCTGCTGCTTTCCATCCACGGCAACTCAGCTGCAAATGGCTCCACTGCATCCGGCTTTGAGTGCTATCCGGCAGTGCCGGGCCGGACTTGGCATCAGGAAAGCTTTTACTTTGCGCAGCTGCTTGCCAAAGGGATGCAGGCTGCAGGAGCATCTCTGCGTGGGCGCGGGGGAGTCCGATACATTTATTATCTGGAAAACGATCAGAAGCAACTGGTGGAAAGCACCCACACCGAGGTGCGTGCAGAGCGAAGCTTTACGCTGCTGGAAGATGTAAATTGTCCGGCAGTGCTGGCAGAGCAATGCTTTGTAACGAATGAAGCAGATGTTGCACAGTTCGGCAGCGAAGAAGGTTGTAAAAAAACAGCCCGCGTTTATTACGAAGCGATTTGTGCATACTTTGGCACACAGCCGCAGGCCGAGCAGCTTGCCGGGTTCACTTTAAATTAAAAAGTATCAGCATAGCATCACCAAGGGAGAAGAAGCGATAATATTCTGAACCCAACACCATACAGCCATCAGTATTTTAAGACCGCGGAACTCATAACCAGAAGAGAAGAGCGGTCTTATTTTTTGAGTGTATAATTTTCGTATAATGCACGTTATGCGAAATGCAGGGAAGCGAAAAATCTCTATTTTCCTGAATCTGGCCTTTTCCGCGACCTGCGGATCTGCAGCCATCTGTAATACCGTATGATTCAACTTTTGCGTTTTTTATATTTTTGTGTCTCATTAGTATTTTGGTGCTACAATCTTTTTATGGACTTACAAATTACAAAAGCTGCACAGTCTGCCGCTGCCATGCGCGCTTGCATTTTATTTTTCCAGATTCTCTTTTTATGTTGATATAAGTTCTGTGGTCATTCTAATCTTTTTATTTTTCTGCGCACGACCATTTGCTCGTGCGATTTCAAATCGCTGGCCAGATCACAGCTTATCATTCCATTATTTATATAAATATATCTATAAAAATACCGCCGATGACATGTCCGCACCTTGGACGCGTCACAGACGGTATCGTTTCATTTTATGGGTATTCTTATGTGGTTCAGGAATTTCCGTTTCCAGCGTTCGCATCAGGCTTCATTGCAAGCACGGAAGCATCCAGCCCGATGCCATCCTGAGCCGCACCCTCAAAGGCTTTCATGGGCACAGACGAAAGTTCCTCATCCAGAGCTGAATCCTCTGCTGTCTCCCCTTTTTCCTTTTCTGTTGTATCCAAGATGTGAGAAGATGCTTTGGGCTTTTTGACCTTGCCCAGCGGGTTTTCTTCAATAGCCGCGCGCACCTGAAATTCCTGTAGGTGCGTATAAATTTGTGTGGTAGACACGTTGCTGTGGCCCAAAAGCTGCTTGAGTGTAAGGATGTCCACATTGCCTGTCTGATACATCAGAGTTGCGGCAGTGTGGCGCAGCTTATGTGTGGAAAAGCCTTTTAATCCGGCCGCTTTCATTGCACCGGTCACTAGCTGTTCTACCCTGCGGTTCGAGATACGCTCTTTGCGCCGTCGGGTAATAAAGACCGCCTTTTCCTGCGGCAGAAGCCCCTCCATCGTATTGCGTTTGCCCAGATACAGCCGCAATGCTTCCATGCAGGCATCATTCAGATAAACCATGCGCTCCTTGTGGCCCTTGCCAAACAGGCGTATCTGGCGGTTTTCCAAATCAATGTCGTCCAGATTCATGCCGACAAGCTCTGCCAGACGCATTCCACAGTTCAAAAACAGCGTCACCATGCAATAATCCCGCTCCGGAAAATCGCTTTGGGTCTGCGTGCTTTCCAATAACTCCATGGACTGCTCCGCCGTCAGATATTTGGGCAGTACCTTATCCTGTTTGGGTGGGTGGATGGCCGCAGTCGGATCAGCATCCAGCCGGTTGACCTGATTGACCAGGTAATCATAAAAGCCGTGCAGGCTTGCCAGCCGCCGGGCCGTTGAAGACTTTTTGTTGCCGCACTCGCGGTTTAAAAAGTACAGATATTCGTAGATATCCTCCTTTGTTACGGAGGCCCAGAATGCGGTGTCCAGCCCTTTGGGGTCGATATCCTTCATCTCGCTGTCTTCGGGCACAAGCCCACGGCGGCGCTTCATAAAACGGCTGAATCCGCGCAGATCACAGTAGTAGCTGAACGCCGTGTTTGCGCTTTTGCCCGCGATCACTTCCAGATAGCGGACGTATTCTACAATGTCCGGCGCAGCATCATCGAAGGGCTTGTGCTTGCCGGGATTTTTCTCGTCCAGATAGATCGACATTGTTTTTCCTCTTATAAGCGGTCAGATTTCAGGGCATTGATCGCATCGGTGATATAAGCCGCGCCGATCAGCTGCATTCCAGGATAATCTGCCGGGCTCAGATGATTCAGGCTGTGCTTCGGGATCACCGCACGTTCAAAGCCGATACGCTCTGCCTCATGCAGGCGCTGTTCCAGATTGGGTACGCTGCGCACTTCACCGCCAAGGCCGACCTCGCCAATGGCGATCAGCTTATCGCTGACGGGCCTGTCCAGCAGCGAGGAGACCATACTCAAGCAGACAGAAAGATCACAGGCAGTATCACGCAGCGCAATGCCGCCCACGATGTTGATATATACATCCAGGTTTCCAAAGAAATACCCTGCACGCTTTTCCAGCACAGCGATCAGCAGATTCATGCGGTTGTAGTCGTAGCCGCTGCAGGCACGGCGCGGTGCTGGAAAATTGGTTTTGGTTGCAAGGGCCTGAATTTCGCTCAAAATGGGACGGCTGCCCTCCATGGTACAGGCCACACAGTTGCCGGAAACGCCAAGAGGACGGCCTTCCAGCAGCATCTGTGAAGGGTTTTCGATCTCAGCAAGGCCCTGCCCCGTCATATCAAACATGCCCAGCTCATTGGTAGAGCCATAACGGTTCTTGGCCGCACGCAGGATGCGGTACGGCAGCATTTTATCGCCCTCAAAGTAAAGTACCGTATCCACGATATGCTCCATGACTTTGGGGCCTGCAATGGCACCGTCCTTGTTCACATGGCCCACAATGAACATGGGGATCTCCTGCTTTTTGGCCACGGCCAGCAGGCGGGCCGCACTTTCCTTGACCTGACTTACCGTACCGGCGGAGGACGAGATATCCATGCAGCGCATCGTCTGGATGGAGTCGATGACCACGAGATCCGGCTTTTCTTTTTCGATCAGGCCGCAGATCTCGTCCACATCATTCTCCGCTGCCAGAAAAATGTTATCCTGCGGCACTTTCAGCCGGGCAGCGCGCAGCTTGACCTGCCGCACCGATTCCTCGCCAGTGATATACAAAACGCTGTGCTGGTTGGAAATGGCACCGCACAGCTGCAGAAGCATAGTAGATTTGCCCACACCCGGCTCACCGCTCAAAAGCACAACGCCGCCCAGCACAATGCCGCCGCCAAGTACACGGTCCAGCTCCGAAATGCCGGTCAGAATACGGCTTTTTTCTTCGGTCATGCTGATCTCAGAAAGGCGTTTTGCGGTCAGGGTGGTCACCCCTTCCGGGCGGGCGGCTGCCGCCTGTTTGGCTGCGGCAGTACCTGCTTTGGGGGCTTCCGCTACAACGTCCTCGTTCATCGTGTTCCAGCTGCCGCAGCTTGGGCAGCGGCCCATCCAGCGGGGGCTTGTCTCGCCGCAGTTGGAACACACATATACAGTTTTCAGTTTTGGTTCCTTCATCAAAAAAGCTCCTGTTACATTGTCTTGGCTTTATTATTCTCTATTGTAGCATATAACAAGCAAACCCGCAAGAAAAGCCCTTGCTCAAAGCCTGCTTCCAATGCTTGCAAGCGCTGCAGAAATGCCGCACAGCGGCACAAATAACGTCAGCGTCAGCAGATACTGCCGGATGAATCCATGTGGCCGGACGATCTCCCGGTCAGGCCCTGCTGCAAAAAAGGAACAGACGCGGATCTGGCTGCTCACCCGCAGAGAATCTGTGCCGAGCGTGCACAGCCCTGCAGAAGCAGCTGCCGCAGGCAGAAATGCAAGCAGCAGAAGCCACGTTTCTCTTTTCAGTGCCGTGTCGGAAAGCAACTGCACAAACAGCGTCCCGTTTCCCAGCCCATAGAACATCGTAAACAAAAAGATCAAAACCGGCCCCAGTACGGAAAAGCCCATCAGGAACAGAAGGGTCGCGGCCGCAGCCAGCGTAAGATATTCCATTCCGAAAAGGCTGGCCGCAGTATGTGCATCTGCAGCAGCAAACAGGCCGCGCCAGCTTTGCAGGTAATATTGCAGCCAGTCCGGCTGCTGCTTTTCGCAGAAAGCCAGAAGCACGCCAGCTGAGCCAGAGCCGATCAGAAAGGCACAGACGAGCAGCCAGCAGGTTTTCTGCCGGGTTTCCGTGTGATGTCTCTGCAGCGGTGAAGGCACTTCCGGTGCGGATCGTTCTGGCGGCAGTGTTTTCTGCGGCTGCGGCAGAAGCGCAGCTTCACCTGTGGGAAGCTGCTGCGCGGCTTCTGGCAAGTGCGCTGGCGTTCCTGTTTGCTGATAGACCCACATGATCGAACCTCCTTGTTTTATTTGTTCAGCTGCGGCGCTTTTTCTCCCGGGTCACCATGCCCAGCAATCCGCCAATACTGCCGCACAGGATCAGCACAGCAAACCGCAGCAGCGGCGGCTCTTCCGTAAGCGTACCGGAAGGAACGCTGAGCACCACGAGCAATGCCGCATAAAACAGGCCCTGTACAAGCCCGCACAGCAGGCCGCGTTCCTTTTTGCAAAATGCAGCGATCCAACCGCTGCAAAGGCTCCCTGCACCAACGGCTGCTGTTGCCAGCGGCGGTGCGGCGGCACCAGAATAACCCTGTGCTGTCATCAGCGCTGCCATTGCGGCCAGCCCGCCCGCTGTGACCATAACGCCGACTGCCCCCGCCAGAAGAAGAACCCGGAGTTCCGCCGGGAAAAGTTTTTTCTCAGACATAAAAACGCGCCTCCCTGCCAGTAATCTATGCAGGAAGACGCGTTTGATATGCTCTTAATTGTTTGAAGAAAAAGCTTACTTCTTGTCAGCCTTGTCCATGTTCAGCTTTTCAACAGCGGAAATTGCAGTCTTGGTGAAGCGGATCTTCACACGGTCAGCACCGGTCTCCAGAACAAAGGTATCGTCCTTGATTGCAACAACACGGCCAATGACACCGCCAATGGTGGTGACCTGATCGCCGATCTCCAGGCTGCTGCGCATTGCGGCATCCTTCTTCTCCTGCTTCTTCTGGGGACGATAGATCATGAAGTACAGCAGAACCAGCATCAGAGCCAGTGTGAAGAACAGGCTGATGTAGCCTTCGGAAGTGGTAGTCAGAAATTGCATGGGGCAAAATCTCCTCTCAAAATTCAGATAAGCTTATTATACCTTTTTAAACGACCTGTTGCAAGACTTATTCTCAAATTCGGGTATCCAGAAGCTTTACATATTTATCGTGGAAAGCCGTGAAGGTGCCTGCATCCAGCTCATCCCGGATACGCTCCATCAAATGGTTATAGAACCACAGGTTGTGCATGACGGCAAGGCGCATTCCCAAAATCTCCTCCGCTTTGAACAGGTGGCGGATATAGGCACGGGAATAGCTGCGGCAGACCGGACAGCCACAGGCAGGATCAATAGGGCGTTCATCGCGCTCATACTTTGCATTCTTGATGTTGATGATACCGCTCCAGGTGTTCAAGTGGCCGTGGCGTGCATTACGGCTGGGCATCACGCAGTCAAACAGATCTACGCCGCGGGAAACTGCCTCAATGATATTGCCGGGGGTGCCAACGCCCATCAGGTAGCGGATCTTATCCTTGGGCATGTGGGGCTCCACCTGACTGATCATTTCATACATCACCTCGGTGGGTTCGCCCACAGCCAGACCGCCGATGGCGTAACCGTCCAGATCGAGGTCTGCGATCTGCTTCATGTGCTCCACACGCAGATCAGCAAAGGTACAGCCCTGATTGATGCCAAACAGCAGCTGATCGGGATTCACGGAAATGCCCTCGTGCTTCAGGCGGGCCATTTCAATCTTACAGCGTTTCAGCCAACGGGTCGTTCGTTCGCAGCTGGCCTTGGAATAATCGTGCTGTGCGGGGTTCTCTACGCACTCGTCAAAGGCCATGGCGATGGTAGAGCCAAGGTTTGCCTGGATCTGCATGCTCTCTTCCGGTCCCATAAAGATGCGGTGGCCGTCCAGATGGGAGGCAAAAGTCACGCCCTCTTCGGTGATCTTGCGCAGCTTTGCCAGACTGAATACCTGAAATCCACCGCTGTCGGTCAGAATGGGGCCGTTCCAGCGGGTAAATTTGTGCAGACCGCCCATATCGGCTACCAGCTTGTCGCCGGGGCGCAGATGCAGGTGGTAGGTGTTGCACAGCATGACCTGTGCGCCAATGTCTTTCAGGTCCTGAGCAGACAACCCGCCCTTGATGGCACCGGCGGTAGCCACGTTCTGAAAAGCGGGCGTCTGCACCGTGCCGTGCACGGTCTTGAACTCGCCCCGCCGGGCGTCGTGTTCCTGCTTGAGCAGCTTATAGGTCGTCAAAGAAGGCATAGTTTTTGTTCCTTTCTGTGCACGGAAAACAGCCGTGCGATCTTCATGAAAAAGCCCGGGATCAGGCTCATCAACAACAGAATAGCGGGAAAAATAATCAAAGAATCAGCATCGCATCGCCAAAAGAGAAGAATCTATAACGTTCCTCCACAGCCACCTTATAGGCTGCCATGGTCTTCTCGTAGCCATACAGGGCCGACACCAGCATGATAAGGGTGCTTTCCGGCAGGTGGAAGTTGGTGATCAGGCCGTCGATGCAGTTGAACTTCACGCCTGGATACAGGAAGATAGAAGTGTTGCCGCTGCAGGCGCGGATTTCGCCGTACTTTGCGGCAACGGCTTCCAGCGTGCGGCAGCTGGTAGTGCCCACTGCGATCACACGGTGACCGGCAGCCTTGGTATCGCGGATCATCTGCGCCGTTTTTTCGTCGATGCAGTACCATTCGCTGTGCATTTTGTGATCCGCGATCTCGTCCTCCTGTACAGGGCGGAAGGTGCCCAGACCCACATGCAGGGTCACTTCAGCAATGTTCACGCCCTTGGCGCGGATGGTATCCATCAGTTCCGGGGTGAAGTGCAGGCCAGCCGTGGGCGCTGCGGCGCTGCCAAGCTCCTTGGCATAGACGGTCTGGTACTGGCTCTGATCCTCCAGCTGCTTGGTGATATAGGGCGGCAGAGGCATTTTGCCAAATTCGTCCAGCTTTTCATAAAGGGTCTCGGTATCGTAATAGAATGTAACGTACTTGTTGCCGTCCTCCATGGTCTCGTCCACCACGGCGGTCAGGCTGCCGTCACCAAAGCTCACCTTCGTGCCGGGCTGCATCCGCTTGCCAGGCTTTGCAAGGCACTCCCACTGGTCGCCTTTGACCTGACGCAGCAAAAGCAGTTCACACACAGCACCGGTGGGCTGCTTGACGCCCACGATGCGGGCAGGCAGGACCTTGGAATTGTTTACCACCAGCAGGTCGCCCGGCTCTAAAAATTCCGGTAGATCGTGGAAGATCTTGTGCTGGATGCTGTCGTCTTTCTGGCTCAGCACCATCAGCCGTGCAGAGTCTCTGGGGTCAGCCGGCTCCTGTGCAATGAGTTCTTTGGGTAAATCATACCAAAAATCTTTTTTTAACATAGCGTGCAATTTGCCTTTCCGATGATTGACACGGACACCGTATCAATGATATCATAAAATCTGTATAAACAGTATCTATTATATTGCATCGCTGTCCGGTTTGCAAGCCGTGAATCTATGTAATAGAAATATTTATTGAGTTCGCTTTCACGAAAGGAAAGGTGCTGGAAATGGAAAAACAGTATAAAGTGGGTATCGTAGGTGCGACTGGTATGGTCGGTCAGCGTTTTGTGACGCTGCTGGAAAATCACCCCTGGTTCAAGCTGACCGTTCTGGCTGCATCCGGCCGCAGCGCCGGCAAGACCTATGAGGAAGCTGTCGGTCCCCGCTGGGCCATGACCTCCCCCATGCCGGAAAGTGTCAAGAAGATGGTAGTTTTGGATGCATCCAAGGTGGAAGAGGTTGCTTCTCAGGTGGATTTTATCTTCTGTGCAGTCAACATGCCCAAGGATGAGATCAAGGCTCTGGAAGAGGCCTATGCAAAGGCTGAGTGCCCGGTGGTGTCCAACAACAGTGCAAACCGCTTTACCCCGGATGTGCCCATGGTGGTGCCCGAGATCAACGCCGACCACATCGAGATCATCCCCGCACAGCGCAAGCGTCTGGGCACCAAGCGCGGCTTTATTGCCGTCAAGTCCAACTGCAGCCTGCAGAGCTATGTTCCCGCCCTGCACCCGTTGATGAAGGACTTCGGCGTCAGCAAGGCTTTGGTGTGCACCTATCAGGCCATTTCCGGTGCAGGTAAGACCTTTGACCGTATGCCCGAGATCGTGGACAACGTGATCCCCTACATCGGCGGCGAGGAAGAAAAGAGCGAGCGCGAGCCGCTCAAGCTGTGGGGCCACATTGAGGGCGACCACATCGTCAACGCCGAGAAGCCCACCATCACTGCACAGTGCTTCCGCGTGCCTGTCTCCGACGGCCACACCGCTGCCGTGTTTGTAAGCTTTGAGAAGAAGCCCACCAAGGAGCAGATTTTGGAGGCATGGGCAAACTTCCGCGGCCCCGCACAGGAGCTTGACCTGCCCAGCGCACCCAAGCAGTTCCTGCATTACTTCACCGAGCCGGATCGTCCGCAGCCCAAGCTGGACCGAAACACCGAGAACGGCATGGCTGTGTGCATCGGCCGCCTGCGCGAGGACACCCTGTTTGATTACAAGTTCGCCTGCATGAGCCACAATACTCTGCGCGGTGCCGCCGGCGGCGGTGTTCTGCTGGCCGAGCTGCTGGCCGCAAAGGGCTATTTCGACTAAGTATATTTTGCGCAAAAGCGCATACAAAGGAGTTTTAGGCTATGAAGAATCCTGTCTTTACCGGCGCGGGTGTTGCCATTATCACCCCGATGTACGAGGACGGAAGCATCAACTTTGACGAGCTGGGCCGCATTATTGAGGATCAGATCGCGCACCATACCGATGCCATCATCATCTGCGGCACCACCGGCGAGTGCTCTACTATGACCGATGAGGAGCAGCTTGCCGCCATCAAGTATACGGTGGATGTTGTCAACCACCGCGTGCCCGTCATTGCAGGCGCTGGCTCCAACGATACCGACCACGGCTGCGCACTGGCCGCAAAGTCTGCCGAATGCGGCGCAGACGCTCTGCTGATGGTGACTCCCTACTACAACAAGACCTCTCAGGCTGGTCTGGTTGCTCACTTTACCGCCATGGCTGAGGCCGGAGGCATCCCGGTGATCATGTACAACGTGCCTTCCCGCACCGGCCTGAACATTGCCCCGGAGACCGCTCTGGAACTGAGCAAGCATCCTCTGATCAACGGCATCAAGGAAGCTTCCGGCAACATCTCTCAGGTAGCCAAGATTGCACAGCTGTGCGGCGACGAGCTGAACATTTATTCCGGCAACGACGATCAGGTGGTTCCCCTGCTGGCTCTGGGCGGCAAGGGCGTGATTAGCGTCGTGTCCAATGTCAAGCCGGAGCTGGTGCACAACTGCTGCAAGGCATTCTTTGACGGCGATACCGCCAAGGCACGTCAGCTGCAGTTGGAAATGCTGCCGCTGGCAGATGCTTTGTTCTGCGAAGTGAACCCCATTCCGGTGAAGTACGCCATGAATGTGCTGGGCTGGGAGGCCGGCGAGTGCCGTCTGCCTCTGGTAGAGCCGAGCGAGGCCCACAAGGAGCAGATTGAAAAGGCTCTGCGTGCAGAGGGTCTTATTACAGAATAAGTTTTTGGCTGCAAAATGCCCGGCGGAGCGCTCTGTCCGGGCATTTTGCGATATGCCGATATGCAAAACGGGCAGGAAAGGATAAAAATTATGACGGATATTGTGATTCAGGGCATCGGCGGCCGCATGGGCCATGTGCTGTGTGATATGATCGCACAGCGCGAGGACTGCCGCGTGATTGCAGGCATCGACATAAAGGATGGCGAACAGAACGGCATCCCTGTGTATGACAGCCTGGAAAAGCTGGACGGCAAGGGCGATGTGATCATCGATTTCAGCTCTCCGGCCGCTGTGGAAAAGGCTCTGCCCTACTGTGAAGCTCACAAGCTGCCCATCGTGGTGTGCACCACCGGCCTTTCGGAAGAGCTGCAGCTCAAGGTGGTGCAGCTATCCCGCACGGTGCCGGTGTTCAAGAGCGCTAATATGTCCATGGGCATCAATGTGCTGTCGGAGCTGTGCAAGCGCGCTTCGGCTATTCTGGGTGTGAACTACGATGTTGAGATCGTGGAGCAGCACCACCACAACAAGCTGGATGCACCCAGCGGTACCGCTCTGATGCTGGCCGATGCCATCAATGAGCAAAACAATGGCGAATATCATTATGTTTACGACCGTTCTTCTGTCCGCCAGAAGCGCGACCCGAAGGAAATTGGTATCAGTTCCGTGCGCGGCGGCAGCATCGTGGGTGATCACGAAGTGCTGTTCTGCGGTCCGGATGAAGTGATTACTCTCAAGCACACCGCTTATTCCCGCAATATTTTTGCAAACGGCGCGGTAAATGCTGCTGTTTACCTTGCAAAAAAGGAGCCGGGCCTGTACAATATGGGTGATATGATCGCTGCACTTTAAAAAGCCTGATTGCTCTGCTTTTGGCAGAAACATGATGGAAGGATGTGGACGCGGATGAGCAAACAATCCCAGCAACAGCACCGGCGCAGACCGACTGCAAAACGCCGCGCCAGAAGGCAGGCTTTCTGGACAGCCGGAGCGATGCTGATCGTATTTCTGTTCTGCCTGCCATTGCTGCCAAAGTTCTTTCTGCAGGAAAGCATACCGACGGCAGAACCGGTGAGCACGGAAAGCTCTTCTGCAGGTTCTGCCACTGTATCACAGCTGGAAGAAGCAGAGCCTGCGCCAGAGCCGGAACCGCAGCCGCTGGTTCAGACTGTCCGCTTTTCTGCAACAGGAGATAATCTGATCCACTCCCCTATTTACAAGCAGGCAAAGCGCCGGGCTGCCGGAACAGAAGGCTACAGCTTTGATTACTGCTATGAGCACATCGCTCCCTTCTACGTGCAGCAGGACGTGAACTGGATCAATCAGGAAACACTCTGTACGGACGAGCTGGAGCCATCCACCTACCCGTGCTTTTCCACTCCGGGCGATTGCGCCCGTGCGCTTTACCGGGCGGGTGTGCGAGTGTTCAGCCTGTCCAATAACCACACCTACGATAAAGGCGCTTCCGGCATTGCCGCTACCCTGCGCTTCTGGGGCAGTATGCCGGAGGATGTAGTGACCACCGGTTTGTGGAAGGGAGAAAGCGACTACGGTCATATCCCGCTGCAGACTGTCAATGGTGTAACGATCGCATATCTTTCCTACACAGAGCATACCAATGGCATCCCGCAGAACAGCTCCATGCAGGCCAATGTGATCTATACCAGCCAGACCGATGTGATCGAGCAGCAGGTAAAAGCGGCACGTCAGCTTGCAGATTTTGTGGTGGTGGGTGTGCACTGGGGCGTAGAAAACAGCCATGCCATCGCAGATCCGCAGCGAACTCTGGCGCAGAACCTTGCAGACTGGGGTGCTGACCTGATCGTAGGTACGCACCCACATGTATTGCAGAACGCTCAATGGCTGACTGCAGCAGACGGCAGGCAGGTGTTCACGGCCTATTCTCTGGGCAATTTTATCAGCACGCAGGAAAAGCCCAATCAGCTGGTCGGCGCAATTTTATCGGTTCAGCTTGAAAAAACGACCGAACCGGACGGCACTGTCCGTTGCAGCGTGCTCTCTCCCAGACTTCTGCCGACGATGACCCACTATGATGCAGGCAAATCCAATGTGCGTACCTACCTGTTCCGCGATTATACCGAAGCCCTTACAAAGGCCCACGGAGTACGACAGGCGTATCCAGATTTCAGCCTGGAAATGATTCAGTCCATTGCCCGGGAAAATATCGACCCGGAGTTTTTGCAGCTTACCTGAATATTTTGTATTGTTGAAGCCCGCCTTTCGGGCAGAACGGAGGATCCTTATGTACGGAGTATCGAAGATCAATATTGAGCCGAGCCTCATGATGATCAGTGTGCAGGATGTAGAGTTCAAGGGCAACAGTCTGGCACGTTACCTGCAGATTTTTGCAGATAACGGTGTGGTCGTAGATATGATCAGCCAGAGTGCACCCCATGGCACCACCATCGATTTCAGCTTTACCGCTTCCAGCAGTGATCTTCCGCTGGTGATGAAGGCTATTTCCGTTGCAAATCTGGACAAGGATGCCAAGGCTTCCCCGCTGATCAGCGTGGGTTATTCCAAGCTGAATCTGTTTGGTGAAGAAATGGTCACCAGCTGCGGCGTAGCTGCCCGTGCACTGAATTCTCTGGCAATGGCCGGCATTGAAGTACTGCTTATCACCACCAGCGATCTGGATATTTCCCTGCTGGTCCACGCAGAGAATGAGGATGCAGCTTACGAAGCATTGAAGAAGGCTTACGAGCTGTAAATTCTGCAAGCAAGCGAGCAATCCTCCATCAAGTGAAAAAATGCCGGTGCACTCCAAAACAGAGTACACCGGCATTTTCATGTTCAATATTTTTACAGAGTGACTTTGTGGTAGATCTTCTTGCCCTTCTTGATCACAATACCCTTTGCCAGCTGCTCAGCAGTGAAGCCAACGGTGGGAGCGGCTACCTTCTCGCCATCCACCAGAACACCGCCCTGCACGACCAGACGGCGTGCCTCGCCGTTGGATGCTGCCAGACCAGCCTTGACCATCAGGGTCAGGATGCCGATGGAGCCATCGGTCAGGTCGGCCTCGGTCAGCTGAGTAGAAGGCATGTGCTCGGTATCCATTGCGCTGCCGCTGAACAGTGCGCGGGCAGCATTCTGGGCCTTCTCGGCCTCTTCTTTGCCATGGACCATGCTGGTCAGCTCGTAAGCCAGAATTTCCTTAGCTTCGTTCAGGCGCTGATCCTTCCATGTGCTCATCTCGTCGATCTGCTCCAGCGGCAGGAAGGTGAGCATACGGATGCACTTCATCACATCGGCATCGCCCACATTGCGCCAGTACTGGTAAAACTCGAATGGACTGGTCTTGTTGGGGTCCAGCCAGACGGCATTGCCGGCGGTCTTGCCCATCTTCTTGCCCTGAGAGTCGGTCAGCAGGGTGATGGTCATAGCATAAGCGTCCTTGCCCAGCTTACGGCGGATCAGCTCGGTGCCGCCCAGCATGTTGCTCCACTGGTCGTCGCCGCCGAACTGCATGTTGCAACCGTAGTGCTGGAACATGTAGTAGAAGTCGTAGCTCTGCATGATCATGTAGTTGAACTCGAGGAAGGACAGGCCCTTCTCCATGCGCTGCTCGTAGCACTTGGCGCGCAGCATGTTGTTCACGGAGAAGCAGGCACCCACATCACGCAGCAGTTCCACGTAGTTCAGGTTCAGCAGCCAGTCTGCATTGTTCAGCATCAGTGCCTTGCCCTCAGAGAAGTCGATGAACTTTTCCATCTGCTTTTTGAAGCATGCGGCATTGTGGGCGATATCCTCTTTGGTCAGCATCTTGCGCATGTCGGTACGGCCAGAGGGGTCGCCGATCATGGTAGTGCCGCCGCCGATCAGGGCAATAGGCTTGTTGCCTGCCATCTGCAGGCGCTTCATCAGGGTCAGGGCCATAAAGTGGCCTGCGGTCAGGCTGTCGGCAGTGCAGTCAAAGCCAATGTAAAAGGTTGCCTTGCCATTGTTGATCAGGTCGATGATCTCTTCATCGGTGATCTGGGCCACCAGGCCGCGGGCCTTGAGTTCTTCGTACAGAGTCATGATTTTTTCCTCCTGTTTGTGGGCAGAGGGAAAAATAAAACACCCCCTGCCAAAAATGAATTTGGCAGAGGGCGAGAAAATTCGCGGTACCACCTCTGTTTGCCGCTTCCTCACAGAAACGACCTCACGAGTGCACACCCCAGAGTAGAGAGACACTCCTGCGTTTGTAACGCTCGCACGCGGCACAGCCTATTAACCTGAACGGCATTCAGCCTGCAGCTCCGGGAGGTATTTCCCCTGCTGCTCTGCGGCCCCTTACACCAACCGGGGTTTCTCTGGGCAGAACACTTCAAGGTACTTGTTCCCTTCATCGCCATTAACAAAGACTACTTTATCACAATGCTTCGGGCTTGTCAACCCCTTATCTGCAGCGGCTTATTTTGGCTTATTTTGCGCCAAGACCCAGCATTTCGCGGGCATTGGCACGCGAAAGCTCGGTAACGTGGTCGCCGGAGATCAGCCGGGCCAGTGCTTCCACCCTGCCCTCCTCATCCAGCGGATGGATCTCGGTATAGGTGCGGTCATTGGCTACATTTTTCTGAATCAGCAGATGGCAGTCGGCCAGTGCAGCGATCTGGGCTGTATGGGTGATGCACAAGATCTGGTGGCCCTGTGCGCTCTGGCGCAGTACCTCACCAATACGCCCGGCGGCTTTGCCAGAAACACCGCTGTCGATCTCATCATAGATCACGGTAGGCACGGCATCCTTATCGGCCATTGCATTTTTGATGGCCAGCGTGATGCGGCTCAGCTCGCCGCCGGAAGCAATTTTTGCAAGGGGTTTGGGCGCCTCACCGGGGTTTGTGGAAATATAGAACTCGATGCTGTCCTGCCCATGGCTTGCCAGCGGGCCGCGGGTATGGCGCAGTGTCATGCGCACGCCCGGCATGTTCAGAAAATCCAGCGTGCCGGAAATACGCTTGTTCAGCTCTTCAAAAGCGCGCAGGCGCGTCTGGGTCAGTGCTTCTGCCTTTTCACGGGCCAGCGCATAAAGGCGGAGCTTTTCTGCCTGCAGGTGGTCATGCCGCTCCTGTGAGGACTGGATGCGCTCCAGTTCTTCCCTTGCATTCTGTCCAAAAGCGATCACGTCTTCTACCGTATCACCATATTTGCGCTTGAGCTTGTAGATCAGATCCAGACGCTGCTCAATCTCGTCCAGCTCCGCATCGTTGGTATCATAGGAATCCAGCCGACCGATCAAATCTGCGGCAACATCCTTTGCATTGTAATACAGATCCAGCAGCTGACTGGATGCACCGGCAAGTGCATCATCCAGCTGCGCGGCAGCATCCACTGCATTGGATGCCTCACCCAGCAGATCGACTGCGCCGGAGGCCTCGTCATCGCCCGAAAGCAATGCATAGCTCTGTGCGATCTTATCCCGGATGGCAGATGCATTGGCAAGGATCTTGCGGCGGCTTTCCAGCGCCTGTTCCTCTCCGGCGGTCAGTCCGGCATCCTCGATCTCCTGCACCTGATAGCTCAACAGATCGATCCTGCGTTGCTTTTCGGCTTCGTCGGTGATCATGGCATCCAGCTCCCGCTTGATGCGCACAAGCTCCCGGTACAGGACATAATAGTCCTGAAACTCCGCGCTGTTCTGCGCATAATCATCCAGAATGCCCAGATGTCTTGCCGGGTTCAGAAGGCCCACAGAGTCGTGCTGACCGTTGATATTGATAAGTCCTCCGCACAGCTCCCGCAGAACCGCAGCCGTTGCAGGCATTCCGTTGATGCGGCAGGTGCTTTTGCCCTCGGCTGTGATCTCGCGGCTGAGCATCAGTGCATCCGAGCGCTCGTAGCCCGCCTTCTCAAGGCTGTCCAGTACCGTACCGGGCACCTCCTCAAAGGCTGCACGGATCACCGCCTTGGAGGCCCCTGTGCGCACAAGATCCTTTGAAGTGCGGTTTCCCAGGATCGCATTGATGGAATCGATCAGGATCGACTTGCCGGCACCAGTCTCACCGGTAAGAACATTCAGGCCCGGCTTGAAATGTACTTCAGCCTTCTGGATCACAGCAACATTTTCAATTTGCAGGCTGCTCAGCATATCTTTTCTCCCGCGTTATTTTTATCCAATGTGTCTCGTCAGTTCCGAGCAGATCGTTTTTGCATCACGCTCCGACCGTGCAACGATCAGGAACGTGTCGTCGCCCGAAAGCGTGCCGACCACATTTTTCCACTGCAATGCGTCAAAAACCTCGCATGCGGCGTTGGCCATGCCAGAATAGCACTTTACCAGCACAACATGTCCGGCGTAATCTACCCCCAGCACGGATTCATGAAAGATCGTTTCAAACCTTCCCTGCGTTTTGGGGTTGAAGCTTTCGTTCCGGCTGGAGACATAGCGATACCCCTCTGCCGTGGCAGCTTTTACCAAACACAGCTCCCGGATATCGCGGGAAACGGTGGCTTGTGTTACCTCGAATCCCTCTTTGGAAAGGTGATCCAGCAGAACTTCCTGCCGGCTGATCGGGTGTTCCTGCACAAGCCGGAGAATCACCTGCTGACGTTCTCCCTTGCTTTTTACATCTTCCTTACGGCTGCGCGCCATCGTAAACTCGCCTCCCCTTTATCGTCTGCTGCGAAGCTTCTGGTCAATGGCCTGGAACTGATCTGCTTTTCCGAAGGTGATCAGCTTTACCACCTGATCGGAGAGCCTTACTTCAGCCGTTGCGCCGGCCTTGAGCGGACAGCCAGCTCTGCCATCGCAGCTGATAAACACTTCATCATCGGCCACCTGTCCCACACAGATATTCAGCTTGCGCTCCTGCGCAAACACCATGGCCGGGCTGGCCAGACTGTGCGGGCAGATAGGCGTTACAACAACGCCCTTCGTCTGGGAATCCAGGATCGGCCCGCCCGCCGCCAGCGAATACGCTGTGGAGCCGGTGGGCGTTGCAACGATCACACCGTCCCCACGGTAGTGCTCTACTAAAATATCATCGCAGTAAATGCTGAAATCGATCGCCTGCTGCAGGCGGCCCTTTGTGACCACCACGTCATTCAGGGCGTGGCCCTCCCAGCCATCGTGGCCAAGAACGCGGACATACAGCAGCATCCGGTTGTCTACGCTGAACTCTCCCCGTGCAACAGCGGAGAGCTTGGCTTCCATCTCGCTGACTTCGCAGGTAGCCAGAAAGCCACAGCGTCCCAGATTGATGCCCAAGATCGGCTTTGCGTACCGGAGCGAAAGATTTGCCTCATGCAGAATGGTGCCGTCGCCGCCAATGGTCAGGATCACATCTGCCTGCTCAAGGCATTCCTCCAGCGGCAGATAAACCACTCCGGCCGTGCTGCAGCTTGTGCGTGGCTGTTCACACATCAGAACAGCTGCACCATGGTTCATTAGAATCTGCGCCGCGCGCAGTGCGATCTCGTTGGCAGAGGTCTTGCCGGGATTCGGCGAAATATAGATCGTCATGCGGGAAGCTCCTTTTTCTGGTCTGATGGCGGAGCCACTCAGCGGTCCAGCGTGCTGTGGCTTGCCGCCACCACCTGCTCTGCAACGCTGTCGTCCAGCACGGAAGGCTCACCGCTCTTCTGCACGAACATCAGGTATTCAATGTTGCCCTCAGGTCCCTTTACCGGGCTGAAATCCAATCCGCGTACAGCAAAACCGTTTGCAGCAGCATAGCCCATGGCATTGTGCAGCACTTCACGGTGGGTAGCAGGGTCGCGCACCACACCGTTCTTGCCAACCTTTTCGCGTCCAGCTTCAAACTGCGGCTTGACCAGACAAACGCCCATGGCATCCGGCGTTGTGATTGCCTGTGCCACCGGGAAAATATGGTGCAGCGAGATAAACGAAACATCCACACTGAAAAACTCGATCTGCTCGGCAAGATCCTCCGGTTTGACATTGCGGATGTTCGTGCGCTCCATGTTCACTACGCGCTCGTCTGTGCGCAGACTCCATGCAAGCTGTCCATAGCCGACATCCACCGCATAGACCTTGACGGCACCGTTCTGCAGCATACAATCCGTAAAGCCGCCGGTAGATGCTCCAATGTCCATGCAGACCTTGCCATTGGGTGTAAGCGGGAAACACTTCATAGCTTTTTCCAGCTTCAGGCCGCCGCGGCTGACATAGCCAATGTCGTGCCCGCGCACTTCCACCTTGGCATCTTCCTTGATCATCTCTCCGGCCTTGTCCACCTTTTGCTCATTGACAAAAACGATGCCGGACATGATCAGCGCCTTTGCGCGCTCACGGCTCTGTGTCAGACCATGCTGAACAAGATATTGGTCCAATCGAATCTTCACAGTAAATTTTCTCCTTTCGTCACGGCCATCTGCACGGCCTGTACAAGATGCGCTGCATCCAGACCGGTTGCCTGTTTGATCTGTGCCACACTGGCATGCGGAAGACACGCATTCCGCACTGCACAATGGATAAAGCGCCCATTCCATCCGTTTTGCTGCAAAGCATATTCCAGATGTTCACCAATGCTTCCGTTTGCAATGCATTCTTCCGCAAACAGAATTGTTTTGTATTTCGACAGATCAACGACCATTCTGTCTGTAAAGGGATACAGCTTTACAACCTTTATCACATCACACGCAATACTTTGCTGCTGTAATTCACGTTCTGCCTGCAAAAGGTCGGCCAGTTCGTCGGCGTAACTCACCAGAACGATTGTTGCATCATCCGCCTTGCGCAGGAAATCATAATCTTCGCCGGTGCAGCCAAATTCCGCCAGAGCTGCATCCTGCCCACCGCGGGGATAACGAATTGCCCGTGGGCCATGGAAGCGGTCACTCAACAGCTGCTGCAGCCAGTAATTCAGTTCCTGATAATTGGAAGGCGCATACAGCGGCATTCCAAGCTGGCTCAGGAAAGCGGGATCGTAAATGCCCTGATGTGTTTCGCCATCCGCTGGGACAAAACCGGCGCGGTCGATGGCAAAAACTACATTCTCCCGCAGCAGATTTACGTCGTGGATGATCTGATCATAGGAACGCTGCAGGAAGGTGGAATAAATGCATACCACCGGCAGCATGCCCTGACTTGCAAGCCCGGCAGCAAAGGTCACAGCGTGCTGCTCTGCCATACCGACATCAAAAAAACGCTCCGGGTGGCTGTGCGCAAAAAACTGCAGGCCGGTGCCATACTTCATTGCAGCAGTGATGGCGCAGATATTCGGGTTCCGGTCGCCTTCCGTCACAAGAGCATTGCCAAATACCGTCGAGAACGATTCCTTTGGTGCCACCTCCGGGTCGGGCATTCCATCCGGATCAAATGCCGACACGCCGTGATAGTTGCCGGGGTTTACCTCGGCCGGCTGATAGCCCTTGCCCTTTTTTGTGATCACGTGCAGAAAATGTGGCCCTTGCCGGTTGCGGATGGTGCGCAGTGTGCGTTCCAGCTCTTCCACGTTGTGGCCATCCACCGGCCCGATGTACTGGAAGCCCATATCCTCGAACATGGTAGAGTGGTACATTGCCCGACGCAAAAGCGTCTTGCACTCGGTGATGTTTTTTTTCAGTGGAGCGCCCACCAGCGGTACTCCATCCAAAAAGCTGCGCACATTATCCTTGGCATCAAAATAGGCCGTGGTCGTGCGCAAATGAGTCAGATAGCGGGCAAGTGCACCGACATTTTTAGAAATGGACATCTTGTTGTCGTTCAGGATCACAAGAAGGTTGTCCAGCTGTTCAATGTTGTTCATGCCCTCGTAGACCATGCCGCCGGTAAAGGCACCATCGCCGATCACCGCGACCACAAGCCCTGCTTCATGATGCAGCTTTTTGGCCCACGCCATGCCGATCGCAAGCGAAAGCGCCGTGTTTCCGTGCCCGGCAATGAATGCATCGTGTTCACTCTCGTTTGGGTTCGGGAAACCGGAGATCCCGTCGAGCTGACGCAGCTTATCAAACTGTCCGCGCCGACCCGTAAGGATCTTGTGTGTGTAGCACTGGTGACCGACATCAAACACGATTTTGTCCTGTGGTGTATCCAGAACACGGTGCAGCGCAACGGTAAGCTCTACCACGCCAAGGTTTGAGGCAAGATGGCCGCCCGTCTTGGAAATATTCTCCAGCAGAAACTGGCGGATCTCCGCGCACAGCTGTTTCACCTGCTGTTCATTCAGTTGCTTTAAATCTCTGGGCTGATTGATGCTGTCCAGCAGCAATGCTCCCATAAATCACACGTCCTTCAAATGAAGATTTTCTGTTGCTGCAGTGCGTTCCTGCGTGAAAAAAGAATGTCTCAAGCCAGCGGATACAGGAAGCCGACGGCTGCGCCGACCAGTACGCCTGCCACGACCTGCAGCGGCGTATGGCCGACCATCTCCTTCAGATGCATGTTCTGCAGGAAAGGAGCATTCTTCTCGCTCACTTCGATCCACTGATCGATCATCTGGTTCAGGACCTTGGCCTGCTCGCCAGTCTCATGCCGCACGCCCATGGCATCGTGCATGGTAATGATTGCCACCACGCTTGCCACTGCAAAAATGGCAGAGTCAACACCCACACAGCGTCCGGTTGCAATGACCATGGCACAGACCGTTGCGCTGTGGGCACTGGGCATACCGCCATCACCCCACATGCGTTCCAACTGGAACTTGCCCAGCAGGATAAAATTGATGATGGTTTTAAGCACCTGCGCCACAAGCCAGCCGAGCAGTGAAACCGTAAGGATCTGATTGAAAGACAGGATGTTTTGAATAAGCTGCATAATCTTTTTCCTTTATTCTGTATGGATTATTTTTAGTTTTTACGCACAAGAAGCTGCTGCGCAAGCTGTTCCAGAAACGCAGCTTTTTCGCCAAAATTCCGGTGCAGTTCCGTGCAGGTCTCCTGATTCAGGTCATGTGCAAGCTTCATGGCACCTTCCGCACCATAAAGGGTCACAAAGGTAGTCTTTCCATTTTCGCTGTCGCTGCCAATGGGCTTGCCCAGCTGTTCCGGTGTGCTGGTAACATCCAGTACATCGTCCACGATCTGAAAAACAAGACCCAGACCATAAGCATACTGTTCCAGCGCTCTGCACTGTGCTTCATCCGCTTTGGCCGCAGCCGCACCCATCTGAATGGCTGCATTGATCAGCGCACCCGTTTTATTGCGGTGGATCAGCCGAAGCTGGTCTTCTGTTGCGGCCAACGCTTCGTATTTCAGATCCAGTTCCTGCCCATAGACCATGCCGCGGCTGCCAGCGCCTGCACCCAGTGCCCGCGCTGCCTGTACACAGACAGACGCATCTGCCGGGGCATTGGCGACTGTCTCAAATGCTTCTGTCAGCAGCACATCACCGGCCAGCATGGCAGTTGCTTCGCTAAACGCCTTGTGGCAGGAAGGACGGCCGCGGCGCAGATCATCATTGTCCATGCAGGGCAGGTCATCGTGAATGAGCGAATAGCAGTGCAGCATTTCTACAGCAGCTGCAAACTGCTGTGCCGCCTGCATACTGCCGCCCAGCATATCGCAGACGCTGAGAACAAGAACTGCACGGATCCGTTTGCCGCCGCCCATCAGGCTGTAGCGTGCCGCACGGCACACCTCGGATTCTTCCGGCAGAAAACGGCCGCAGGCCTTTTCCAGCGCGGCCATTGCCTGCGCCAGATAATTCTGATACTGCTCCTGATAGTCCATTAGCTTTCCTCCTGCACTGTGCCCGCAAGCTTTGCGTCGATCTCGTCGATCTGCAGCGATGTTTTTTCCAGTGCAGCATGGCAGTACTCCATCAGAGAAGCGGCCTCTGCATACAGTTTGACCGAATCTGCAAGGGTCGTATCCTCGCTCTGCATCTGTGCAAGGAGCGTATTCAGCCGTTCCATGCCTTCCTCAAAACTTTTGGGTGTTCTCATTGATCTCCTCCACCGCTTCCACCCTGCACTTTGCACGGCGGGAAGCGCTGCGAACATAGATTGTTTTTTCCGGCTGCAGATCATCTGCATTTAAAATAGTGCCGTTGGCTGCTGTGACCATCGTGTAGCCGCGCGCCAGCACCTTGTATGGATCCAGCGAACCAGTAAGTGCTGCCGCATGACCCAGCTGCAATTCTGCAGAATGCAGGCGTTTCTGCATCTGCTGACGGATGGCATCCTGCACCTGCTGCAGCTGACCCTGACTTTTTTGCCAGTTTCGGCGTGCAAGGCCCTGCTCCAACACAAAGTTGTATTGTTCCAGACCATTATAGCATAAATCAAAACGTTTTTGCATATTTTTGCGAATATTTTGCTGCAAATCCAGCAATATCCGTTCCTGCTCTGCCCGATCCGGTACAGCCAGCTCTGCTGCAGCCGAAGGTGTGGGGGCACGGCAGTCTGCCACAAAATCCAGAATGGTATAGTCGATCTCGTGGCCGATTGCGCTGATCAGTGGTTTTTTGCAGCGGTATGCAGCCCGGGCGATCATCTCTGCGTTAAAGACCCACAGGTCTTCCCGGCTGCCGCCTCCGCGTGCAACGATGATCTCGTCCACCTCTTTGCGCTGATCCAGCTTTTTGATGGCATCGGCCACCTGCTGCGCGGCTTCAAACCCCTGCACTGTCACCGGACACAGCAGCAGCCGTACCGATGGCCAGCGCCGTGTGAGCACATTGCGGATATCCTGCAATGCGGCTCCCGTCTTGCTGGTGACAACACCAATGCATTTAGGGAATGCCGGCAGCGGCTTTTTATGTTCCAGGGCAAACAGGCCCTCCTGCTCCAGCTTTGCTTTGAGCTGCTCCAATGCAAGCTGTGCGGTGCCAATGCCATCCGGGAACATATCGTTCACGTACAGCTGAAATGCGCCATCGCGCTCATAAAGGGTAGCGCGGCAGCGCACGACTACACGCATTCCCTCTTCCGGGAGGAAAGCAAGGCGGCGTGCATCAGTGCGGAACATTACCGCTTTGACGCTGCAGACATCATCCCGCAGAGAAAAATAGCAGTGCCCGCTGCGCGCATTCTGTACAAAATTTGCGATCTCGCCGCGCAGGGCAAGGTCAAACAAAGCATCGTTGGCATCCAGCAGCGTTTTTACATAACGGTTGAGTGCTGAAACGGTAATCACTTCAGCCATAATCCGGCCTCCCGCGCTGCCAGGATCGAAACACCGATGGCATTATCGCTGGAATACTGTCCCGGCACAAAGTAGACCTGCGGCAGACGTTTCTGCACCCATGCACGGATGATATCGCTGCTCATCACTCCGCCAGCACATACCACCGGCAGGCCGGGGTATTCCTTCTGTGCAGCTTTGGTCATTTTTACCACTGTATCCGCCACACAGAGCAGGCAGTACTTGCACACATATTCCGGCGTTTTGCCTGCGGCAAGCAGGGCATTGCACTGGTTTTCCAGCCCGGAAAGGCTGCATTGCATCCCCTTCACGCTGGATTTTGGCTTGATCTCCTCAGTGCACTGTGCAGCCAGACGGGAAACCTCGGCACCCGCCGGGAAGCCAAAGCCAAGCCTGACCCCCACACGGTCCACAGCCTGTCCGGCATAAAGGTCTGTGCTGGTGCCAAGCGTTGTGATCCGGCGCACCTGATCGCAGAGCAGCAGGTCCGTGGTGCCGCCGGAAATATGGAACAGCAGAACTTTTTCAGCAAACAGCTGTTCCCCCTTAGCTGCAAACAGCGCTGCGGCAGCGTGACCCTGCTGATGGGTCGTCAGCACAAGTGGGATCCCTTTTGCATGTGCAAAGGCCGTTGCAGCATTGACACCTGCAAGAAAGCAAGGCATATAGCTGCCTTCTACCGGGCGGGGCTTTTGCGATACGCCCACAGCATCGATCTGCGTCAGATCAAATTCCTGCGCCAGTTCCTGCATCATCTCCGGCAGCGCGACCGTATGATGAAACAGTGCATCGCTTTGCCGCAGGCCCAGCTGGCCCGCTTTTACCGGCAAAAAGCGCTTCTTTGCGCAAACAACCTCTCCAGCTGTATCAAACACTGCCAGAGAGGTTGCATAGTTGCTTGTATCAATGCCAAGCGTATAACGGCTCACTGTTCGGCTTGCTCCGCATCCAGACCGTGATCCCGGGCCACTGCGCCAAGCAGACCGTTCACGAACTGGTAATCTTCGTCCGCACCATACTTTTTCGTCAGTTCCACCGCCTCGTTGATGGCAACACCGGGCTTATTCTCGCCGCCAAACAGCATCTCGGCAACTGCCAGACGCAGGATGGTCAGGCTGACACGAGGCAGGCGCTCCATGGTCCAGTTGCGCAGATGTGCACGGATCTCATCATCCACCTCGGCAGAATGATCGTAGTATGCGTTCAGCAGATGCTTGCTGAAACCATCCACAGGGTGCTCTTCATCGTTTTCTTCATGGCTGGTAATGGCCTCTGCCAGCGGGATATCACCAAAGGTCTGCGAAAATGCCAGCAAAAATGCATTCTCGCGTGCTTCTCTACGGGGCAAAATATTTTCCATAATGTTCCTCTCGCAGCACGAAGCCTCTCCGGCCAGAGCACAGAGAGGATCGGCTTCCAATTCTGAATTTTATTTTACTTCTCTGCTGCAGTGGTTTCTGCAAGGCCGGCAATCACCAGATTGACGCGGCTCACAGTGACATTGGTCATGTTCTGCACAGCGTTCTTCACGTTTTCCTGCACCTTTTCGGCCACAGCAGGAATGCGTGCGCCAAAGCTCATCATCAGGTTCAGAGTGATGTTTGCGGTACCATCCCGCATTTCCACCACGACCGGAGACTGGATGCTGGATGCTTCCAGCAGATCCTTGAGCTTTTTATTTTGTCTGCCGCAGGAAACCTCGGCAACGCCGTCAATTTCCAATGCTGCGCAGCGTGCGATCTTGCCAATGACTTCGGTGGAGATCTGAAGGCTGCCGCCCCGAAGATCTGTATTCTGAAAATCCATTGTGTTGTCCTCCATTCAAAAGCGGGCACAGCCTGCTTTTTCTTGTTTGAAATGGTCCTGCCTGAAACGATCAATGCCATACGCAGGACAACATCATTCTTTATTGATAGAGTTATTATACCATCAAAGCGGGTGCGATTTCAATACTTGTTTCGGAAAACTCTGCCGCACCTTCTTATTTGACCTCCACCACCGTGATGTTCTGGGCAGTCACAGTGCTTTTGTTCAGCACCACATCCCGGATCTGTGCCACCTGTGCCGCTGTGAGCGGTTCACCGGAGGTCATCACGGTAAGGTCTGCCCGGCCGGACTGCAAAAAGCACAGGCAGTCTGCAAAACCTTTGGCTTTGATCAGCGTTTCGATCTCATTCTCCGCATTCAGATCTTCCAGATTTGCGGTCATCTGGGCGGTATATTCCTTCTTTTCCTCTGCGGAAAGCGACGAGGATTTCATCGTTTTCTTGATGGAATCCATCGCCTCATCGTGGGCCTTCTGTCGCTTAAGCCGAGCCTGCTCAAAAAACTTTGCACCGCTGTCACTGGCAACGCTTACAAGCTGCGCTTCACCATAGTTTTTGTTGGCGCTGGACACCGCTTCGGCCTCTGTGGGCAGCTCATCCAGAACCGTCTGCGCCTGTACCGGGACATCCTCAGCCTCTGCCGCGACCATTGCAGCATTGTCCGGCAGTTCCGTGGGCACATCGCTGCGGGCGTACTGCCAGTTCAAGTATACGGCAATCACCAGTGCGGCAGCCAATGTAACAGCTGTGGCCCTGCGGGTATTTCTGGAAAGTGCTCTCATAAATCGTTCCTCCTTATAAAAGCTGCAGGGTCTCAGCCCTTGCGCTGTTCCACACAAATGCGGTTGGATGGCAGATCCAGCAGTGCGCTTACCAGTTCGGTGATCCGGGCAGCAACGCGGATGTCTCCGCCGCCCTCGCACAGCACGGCCACACCGCACACCTGCGGCAGACATACCGTTTCGGTCAGGGCTGAACCATCTTCCAGCAGGACATGGGTCTGCTGGGACTGCATTTCTCCGGACTGTGTATCCAGCGCATAAATGGCTTCTTCCCCAGTCTCCAGCGTGACCATCACGGTCGTTTTGCCCGCACCGCTCATCTGTGAGATCAGATGTTCCAGCCGGTTCTCCAGCTGTGCCTGATATTCCGTGCTGCTCTGGGCAGACTTTGTGTTTTTTGTGCTGCCCGCTGCCGTGTTCTGCGGAAAAAGTTCCGACAGCAGGATCAGCAGCATTGCCAGAACGCCTACTGCCGCAGCAAGCCTTGCTCTGCCCTGTTTTCCTTTGCATTTCCGGGCAAAATCTTTCACGGAATCTCCGAACGAAATGCCCCCTGCTTCTTTCATTCGGTGTCCTCCTGTACTTCCAGTATCGGTGCCATGCCAAGCTCCTGCTGCAGATATGCCGCGATCCGGCTCTGCTCTGCGGATGTGCACGCCGCCGGGAGGATCACAAGCACCTTTTCTGTCCGAACGGTCTGTTCTGTCCAGGTCAGTGTGATCTCCAGTTTCACCTTTGTACCAAAGCGCCGCTCACACTCTGCGCAAAGATCCGCTTCCAGCCGTTCCTGCGTTCCCTGCAAGAGCGATGTCTCCGTACTCTGGATGCTGACCGCTGCCGGAGCAGCCGCCGCTGCACTTTTCAGTTCCAGCTTCATCTGCGGGGCCAGCCGGAACAGGATCACTAGAATATATAGCCCGGCAACGGCTTTTATGCATCTGCCCGCCCAGCCTGCGCCCGCCAGCAACGTCGTAATCTCCGCACAGATACAGGCAATGCAGAACGCCGATGCCGCCGTCTGAAATGCGTGCATTTCCTATCCGCCTCCCGTCATCATCAGAAGCCCCACGCCTACCGTCAGCAGTTCAAAAAACAGTGCCGTTACTGCTGCCATGCATTTTACCGCTTCGGCCATGCAGTCAAACAGCGCCTGACAGCGCCGGTTCTCCGCAAGGCCGCACAGAAGCCTGCATCCTGCAAGGAATAGCAAATGGAGCAGAAGCTGCAGATACAATGGCAGAAATTCGGCCCCGATCACGGCAAGTGCCGCAAAACCCAGACTGCTTTTGAGCAGCTGCATTCCGGCAAGAAATACTTCTGCCGTATCGCTCAGAGCCTGCCCGATCACCGGCACGCCGCCGGTAAGCAGCTGGCCCAACCGCAGTGCAGAACGGTCCAGCCGAACCGTTACCGCTCTTTGCAGCCCTAACAGCACTGCAAAAATCCGCCCAGCCCAGACAAGCCCCCTGCGCAGCAAAGCGCCCATGACACGGCACGTTTCCGAAAGCCCCTGCTGGGTGCTGATGCAGCACGCCATGCTTACCGCAAGGTAGCTCTGCAGCAGCGGACTGACCACAAGCACCGTACCCTGTGCCAGAAAGCACAGCCCGGTCAGCAGCAGACCACTTGCCGCTGCGCTGGCATTCACCTCTCCACCGGCAGCGAGCACACCGCTGTAAACCGGAAGAAAGCCCAGAAGGTAGTTTTTCCACCCCTCCATCCGCTCACAGATCAGCTGTGCAAGGCTGATCAGATCTCCCCACAAAAGAGTGCCGCAGCCCACAGCCGCAGCTAGCTCCAACAAGGCGCTGTCGGCTGCTCCTCCCACCAGAAATGAAAGCACGATCAGCAACAGTAAAAACAGCAGAACATCCGCATAGCAGTGTGCCATCTGCCGGATCATCTCTGCCGGTGATCCCGGCAGGAGCGCGAGCAGAGCTTTGAGTGGGTCTTTGGCAAAGGACTCTGCGCTTTGCGGAGCTTTTTCCAGATAAGGCTGCCAAAGCTCCTGTCCGGGCAGGCCCTGCAGCTGTGCCGCAGCGGCATCAGGTGCAAAAGCCAGAAAGCATACTGTGCACAATACAAACGCTGCCGCTTTTTGCAGGAATTTTTTTATCATGCGGCAAGCCCCCAGATCTTCTGGCAGATCTCTTCCAGCAGAGGAAATGCTGCCGCCAGAACCAAACATCGGCCCGCAAACCCGGCGCACCATGCCAGAGTGTCCGCACCAGCTTCTTCGCACAGGGTCCGCGCGTAATCGGTCAGCAGCAAAATTCCGGCACAGCGCAGCAGACAGGCAAATGCAGGCCCGTCCACCCGGCGGCTGAAAGCCAGTACATTCCGAAGCAGCTCCTGCACCGCCACTCCAAGCTGCAGCAGCACAAACAATGCTGCGCCAACGGACAGCAGAAACGCATAGGCCGGTGCATCCTTCCGCAGCAGAAGCTGCGCCGCTGCAAAGACGACCACTGCCCCCAGAATGGAAAAAGATGTACTCATAGTGCAAACAGCGACTTGATGGTAACGAACAGTGCGCTGATCTGCTTGACAAGGATGGAAAGCACTACCACAAGACCCGCAAGGGTCGTCATCATGGCCTGATCCTCCCGGCCGGAACGGATCAGCAGCTGGTTCAGGACGGCCACGATAATACCGATCGCTGCAATTTTGAACACAAGGTCGATCTCCAAGTTTTCGTCCTCCTGCCACTACAAAAGAATCAGTGCTGCCACCGCGCCGGCTGCAAGGCCAAGCCTGCACGGTAAGCCCTGACCGGATGCCGCTTTCTGCTGCGCCTGGTGCAGGAATGCTTCAAAACGGGCAGAGTAATAATCCAGTCGTTCGCATTCCTGTGCCGCTTCGCTTTGGCCAAAGCCGGCAAAGCACTGCTCAAAGCAAAGGCGTTCCGCATCATCAAATCTTTCCGGTGCCGGAATTTCCTGCAGTTTTGGTGCTGCATCGCTTTCCAGCAGCTTTTCCTGCACGAGACACCGCTGCAGCTGTTCCAGATCCAGCCTGCGGTAAGCAATCTCCTGCCGGATGCGCTGCAACAGCTCCACGGTGCGCTGCAGCTGCAGGATATGCTGCTCTGTTCTGACCTGAAATGCCGAACCGGTCAGCCACCCGCACAGCAGGAGCAGTGCAGCCGCTGCCCAATGAAAAAGCCGCATCATACCGTGCAGACCTGCCGGACTTTTCCCGGCGCTGTGCAGCCGTGCAGCAGTACAAATACACGCAGCATTCCATGCCGCTGCAGCGCCTGCACCTGCGGCCGCCGGGCGGCTTCTTCCACGCTTGCGGCATGGACGCTTGCAACAAAGTCCACCCCGCTGTAAAAGCCCTGTTCCAGCGCTGCAGTTTCGGCAAGCGTGCCCAGCTCGTCCAACAAAATAATCTGCGGCGAAAGCGTGCGCAGTGCCATCTGCACAGCCCGTTCCTTAGGGATGCCGGACAGCAGATCCAGCGGCGGCATCTTCTCGGAATCACCCGGCGGAAAGATCTCGCAGCGCTCGTCCACCACGCAGGCTCGCCGCTGCATCCCGGCCAGTTCTCGTGCAATCTGACGAAGCAGCGTCGTCTTGCCGCTGTCCGGCTCGCCGACCAAAAGCATCCCAATAAAATGCTTTTTCAGTTGCACCAGAAGTTCGTCCGGCAGCTGTACCGGAACCGCCCTTGCAATGCGCAGGTTCAACCCCTGCACCTGCTGCAGAACCGTCTGGCCGTCGCGATCCACATAGCGTCCTGCCACACCCACCCGGCAGCCGGAGGGTGTGGTCAGAAATCCATGCGCAAGCTCCGTCTGGTGTGCATGTACCGCGCCGCCGCACAGGGTGTGAAAGATCTCTTCGATCTGAAACTGATCCAATACACACTCCCTCAGCTGCAGCGGGCACTCCGGCAGGTCCTGCAGCGGGAGCTGCCGACCCGACAGTGTAACAAAAACACCACAGCCTGTCCGGAACCGAAGTTCATGGATCTGCGCTGCCGTCTGTGCTGGCAGCTGTCCCAATGGCCCGGCCAGCCATGAGGGAAGCAGGCGTATCGCCCGATAATACTCATCCACACTGTCCTCTCCTTTTTCAGGCTCATTGCCTGCTATGAGTATATGCCTGTCCCTGCCGGATAGAACCTGCGGACATAAAAATATCCCCGCAGCACAAAACTGCGGGGATATCCATTGGAGCGGTTTTATCAGATGTTTTCGTCGCTGATCATTGCCAGAAATTCTGCCTCGGTCAGCACCGGGATGCCAAGCGCCTGCGCCTTGGTCAGTTTGGAGCCTGCTGCCGTGCCTGCCACGACATAGGCCGTTTTCTTTGAAACAGAACCGCTGGCCTTACCACCGTTTTTCACGATCAGTGCTTCCGCCTCATTGCGGGAAAGAGTTTCCAGCGTGCCGGTGACCACCAGCGTTTTCCCTGCCAGCTTATCACCCTTCGGTTCGCCCTTCCACTGCATATTCAATCCGGCATCGGCCAGACGATGGACAAGGTCGGTCGTTCCCTCTTTTGCAAAGAATTCCACGACGCTCTGCGCCATTACGCCGCCAAACCCATCGATCTCGCTGATCTGCCCTGCACTTGCTTCCCGGACAGCCTGCAGCGTACCGAAATGCTCTGCCAGCAGGGCCGCAGCTTTATCGCCAATGTTGCGGATGCCAAAGCCGAACAGGAGCTTATCCAGATTGTTCTGCTTGGAAGCCTCGATGGCGTTCAGCAGGTTATCGGCGCTCTTTTCCTTGAACTTATCCAGCGTCAGCAGCTGTTCCCGTGTCAGCGTGTAGATATCCGCTGCGGAGTGCACCATGTCCTTCTCCACCAGCTGGGTGGCAACTGCTGTGCCAAGGCCCTCGATATCCATTGCATCGCGGGAAGCAAAATGGATGATATTGCGCAGTGCCTGTGCCGGGCACTCGGGGTTAACACAGCGCAGAGCTGCTTCATCCTCCAGATGAACGACTGGTGCACCGCAGGAGGGGCAGACCGTGGGCATCTCATAGGGCTGTGCATCCTCTGCGTGATGGGTAACACCGATCACTTCCGGGATGATATCACCCGCCTTGCGCACCTGAATGGTATCGCCGATGCAAAGGCCGAACTGATGGATAAAATCCTCATTGTGCAGGGTCGCGCGGGCAACGGTAGTACCCGCCAGAAAGACAGGGTCAAAGCAGGCCGTCGGGGTAAGAACACCGGTGCGGCCAACTGCGACCTCAATGCTGCGCAGCGTTGTCTCCTTTACCTCTGGCGGATACTTAAACGCAATTGCCCAGCGTGGGAATTTGTTGGTGGAACCCATCAAATCGCGCTGTGCAAAATCGTTCACCTTGATCACTGCACCATCCATATCAAAATCCAGTTTGGCACGGTTCTGACCGATCTGCTCGATCTCGGCAATGGCCTGCTCAATGTCATGCACGATATGATAGCGCGGCGAGACCGGCAGGCCAAGGCTCTTGAGGTAATCCAGACTTTCAGCATGCTTGGTAAGCGTTTTGCCGCGGATCTGCTGCACATTGAAAACAAAAATAGAAAGGCCCCGGCTTCCGGTGATCTTTGCATCCTTCTGGCGCAGCGAACCGGCAGCCGCATTGCGCGGATTTTTAAAGGGCGCTGCGCCCTGCAGCTCCTGCTCTGCACACAGCTTCTGGAACGCGCCATGCGGCATATATACCTCACCGCGCACTTCCAGAAATTCAGGTGCATCCTTCAACTTTTTGGGAATGCTGCGAATGGCGCGGACATTGGCGGTCACGTCCTCGCCCACCACGCCATCGCCGCGGGTAGAGGCACGAACCAGCTCACCGTTTTCGTATTCCAGACTGCAGGAAAGGCCATCGATCTTGATCTCCACCACATACTCCGGCTCTATGCCGGCTTCCCGCACGCGGCGGTCAAAATCCCGCAGCTCATCATACGAAAATGCATCCAGCAGACTTTCCATTTTTACCGCATGGGTCACCTTGGGCAGCTTGCTGCTGGCCGTGCCGCCTACCTTCTGGGTAGGCGACGATGCCGTGACCAGCTGCGGAAACTGCGCTTCCAATTCTTTCAGTTCCCGGGTCAGAGCATCATACTCAAAATCTTCAAGCTCCGGGGCATCCTGATCATAGTAAAGCCGATTGTTTTTCTCGATCACAGCACGCAATTCTTCCACGCGCTTTTTTGCCTGTTCCAAATCCAAAAGTTCCACTCTCCCGCTATCCGGTTTCTCCCGCGCTGCCGTCCGGCACTACCGCCTGAAAATGCATCGCAGAAAACTATTTTGATTATAACACATCCAGCCGCGCTCTGCAAAGAGAAAGCGGATACAATTTGTATAAGTGCTTTGAAATCCGCACGTGTAATCGTTTTCAGTCATCACTGCAGATTGATTTAAAATCAACACGTGGAGATACTCTTTGTTTATTCTTTTAATAAAGCAACGTCTTATCGTGTGATTTCTCCACATCCATGACGAGTGAATCGTCCTGTGGTATCGTTAAGTCACCAGCCAAAACACACAGAAAGGGCAACGCATTCGTCGTGAATGCTTTAGGCCTTGTCCCCCCCCCGGCATCGTCCTCATGATGGTCGTGTTCCGTTCGTCACCACGGCAAAGAAAGCCGGTGTGGATGAGCATGTCATTAAAAAGATTGTCGGCCACTGTATTGATGATGTTGCCGAAAAGTCGTATACTAAAAGAGGCATTGAGTGGATTCGTCATTTCATGCAATGCATCGTACCATCCTAGATTTTGTACTATTATTTTAGGAGAAAAGCTGTTCCGATTTGTGAATTAAGTATCATACCGTTTCAAGAGGAGATCAAGCCGCCATGGATTGGGAAACATTAAGATCAAGCTGTCTTGCCTGCACCCGCTGCGAGCTGTGCAAGACCCGCACCAATGTGGTGTTCGGTCAGGGTGTGGAAGATGCCGAAGTTCTGTTTGTGGGCGAAGGCCCCGGCCAGAATGAGGATGAGCAGGGTCTGCCCTTTGTGGGGCGCAGCGGCCAGCTGCTGGACAAATATCTGTTTGCCATCGACCTTGACCGCACGAAGAACTGCTATATTGCAAACATCGTCAAGTGCCGCCCGCCGCAGAACCGTGACCCCCAGCCTGCTGAGAGCGAAGCCTGTATGCCCTGGCTGCGGGAGCAGTTCCGCCTGCTGAAGCCAAAGATCGTGGTCTGCCTTGGCCGCATTGCCGCCCAGCGGATGATCCGAAAGGATTTCTCCGTGACCAAGGAGCATGGCCAGCTGTACGAAAAGGGCGGCATCCTGTTTATGGGTACCTTCCACCCCGCCGCTCTGCTGCGCAGCCCGCAGAACAAGCCTGCAGCCTTTGCTGATTTTACTGCCCTGCGGGACAACATTGAAACGGTGTGCAAACATACCTATCATAAAGACTGAATCATTCCCGCTGCAAGAACCAAACACCTTCCTTTTGCATACTCTAAAACAAAAAGAGAGGTGTTCGATTATGGAAACTGCACGACATGATTCCATTGATTTCTTTCTGGGTGCTACAACGCCTGCCGGTTTCAAGGGCTATTTTGAACCGCTGCGCCACGAACCCGGTATGCAGATGTACCTGATCAAAAGCGGGCCGGGCTGCGGCAAATCCACCCTGATGAAGCGGCTTGCCCGTGCTGCCGAACAGCGCGGCGAACTGACGCAGCGCATCCACTGTGCCAGCGACCCAGACAGTCTGGACGGCGTGATTCTGCCCGGGCAGCACAGGGCTATCGTGGATGCCACTGCACCCCATGTGGTGGAGCCGGATGCTCCCGGTGCGGACGAAGTGGTGGTGAGTTTGTACCACACCATCGATGCAGAAAAGCTGCACCAGTGCACCGATGAGGTCAAGGCGCTGTTTGCCCGCAACGCCCTGCTGCGCAGCCGCGCTGCACGATATATTGCATCGGCAGGCAGCCTTTTGCTGGACAGCCGCCGCGCCGAAGCCTGCAGCGCCAATTTCGACAAGGTGCGCCGTTATGTCAAACGGCTGTGCACCCGGGTGATGCCGCGCACGGAAGGCATTGGCAGCGAAGAGCTGCGCCTGCTTTCCGCCGTCACCCCCAAGGGTGAAATGTTTTATCAGGGCACTGCACAGGCATTGGCGGATAAGTTTATCGTGTTCCGGGATGATTACGGCGCGGTGTCCCGCCTGCTGCTGGAGCTGATTCGTGCCGAAGCCCTGACGCGGGGCTACCACATTATTACCTGTCCATGCGCCATGCACCCGGAGGATAAGATCGACCATATCCTGATCCCGGAGCTGAAGCTTGCCTTCCTGACGGATAATCGCTGGCATCCGGTGCATCTGCCCAGTGTGCAGGCTGTGCGGTGCACCCGCTTCCTTGACAGGGAAAATCTGGCAGCGTACCGGGCACGGCTGCGCTTTAACGAGCGTGCTGCCGCCGAACTGCTGGAACAGGCCAGTGCCCTGATGGCACAGGCCAAGAGCTGCCACGATGAGTTGGAGACCTATTACCGTGCAGCGGTGGATTTTGGCAAAGTGGATGAAGCGGCAGCAGAATGCATGGAGATGTTCGGCCTGAAATAATCAGTTTACGTCGACGAACCGGGAGTTTCTCTGAAGACCGTCCGCTGGGGTGGGACCCTGTTGCCGTGAGGCAATAGGGCGGGCGATGGAATGGCCCGAATCGTGTCTGAAGAAAAATTACCGGTTCGTCAGTGTATCCCAAAAGCGGAGGTGAAATGCTTTGGCAACGGTTCATCTGCCCATCCGGCAGCTGGTGGAATTTCTGCTGCGGACCGGCAGCATTGACAGCCGGTTTACGGGGTTTGACCGTGCACTGGAAGGTGCCCACATCCACCGCAAATTGCAAAAAGCTGCCGGAGACGGCTATCAGGCTGAGGTATTTCTCTCCGTAGAGCGGCAGGCAGAGGACATCACTTTTACCCTTGAGGGCCGGGCTGACGGCATTTTTACCGATGAGACTGGCACGGTAGTCATTGACGAGATCAAGACCACCGCTGTGCCGCCGGAAGAGATCACTGAGGATATGAACCCCTGCCACTGGGCACAGGGCATGGTGTACGGTGCCATTTATGCCGCACAGCAAAGCCTGCCGGAACTGAATGTCCGGCTGACTTATTATCAGATAGACACCGATCAGATCATCCGCTTTATCCGCCGCTTTACGCAGCAGGAGCTGGATGAATTTCTTGACAAATTATTGTGCCAGTATGCTCCGTGGGCGCAGCGCCGGATAGAGTGGGATGTAAAGCGTACTCAGAGCCTTGCGGCACTGCAGTTCCCGTTTGCGCAGTACCGGCCCGGACAGCGGGCTATGGCGGGCGAGATCTACCGCGCCTGCCGCGCTGGCAAGACCGCCGACTGCAAGGGCGGTACGCGGCTGTTCTGTCAGGCTCCTACCGGCATTGGCAAGACCATGAGCGCGCTTTTCCCCGCGCTGAAAGCCATGGGCGAAGGCAACGGAGAAAAGCTGTTCTATCTCACGGCCCGCAACACGACCCAGACTGCCGCCGAGGATGCCTTGACCCGGCTGCATACGGCTCAGCCAGAGCTTGCCCTGCGCAGTGTGACGCTGACCGCCAAGGAAAAGGTCTGCCTGCATCCGGACGCAGAGGGACATCCCGCCTGCCTGCCGGAGCTTTGTCCCTACGCCAACGGCTACTACGACCGCATCAAGGATGCACTGACAGCTCTGCTGGACGGTACCGGCAGCTTTGACCGCGCAGCGCTGGCCGGGGCGGCAAAGCGTTTTTCGGTGTGTCCCTTTGAACTGGGGCTAGACCTGAGCGAGTGGTGCGATGTGGTCATTGGGGATTACAATTACCTGTTCGATCCGGTGGTGCACCTGAAGCGGTTCTTTGATTCTTCCGGCGACTGGTTGTTTTTGGTCGATGAAGCACATAATCTGCCCGACAGAGCCAGAGCAATGTATTCTGCACGCTTTTGTAAAAGCAGCCTGACCGAGGCAAAACGCGCATTGGGCAAGGGCAAAAGTGCTTTAAAGACTGCTCTGACCAAAGCAGACAAAGCCCTGCTGGAAGCCCGGAAAGCCTGCATACAGCTTGCACCCCGGCACAGCAGCCAGACCGATGCCGCAGACCCGGCACAGACCAGTCTTTTGCCTGAAAACACTGCCCCCGCACTGGAACTGCCCGAACCGCTGTATGCACAGGACAGTACTGTATTTTTGCAGGAGCCGCCCTCTGCCCTGCTCAGTCCGCTGCGGGCCGTACAGGCACCTTTGCAGGACTGGCTGGAAGCGAACCCGGATGCCGAAGCACATGCACAGTTGCTGGAGCTTTATTTTGCTGTACAGGACATCGCCCGTGCTGCCGAACGATACGACAGCCACTTTGTCACTCAGCTTACCGCTCGCGGCAGAGAGCTTGAATTGCAGCTGCTGTGTCTGGACCCGGCACCTTTTGTGGATGCCAGCCTTACCGCAGGGCGCAGCGCAGCGCTGTTCAGTGCAACGCTGGCTCCGCCCTCGTTCTACCGCAGTGTTCTGGGCTGCAGCGATGCACGTGCCGTCGCACTGGACAGTCCCTTTCCGGCTGAAAATCTGGGGCTGTATTGCCTGCCGAATATTTCTACCCGCTACCGCGACCGCGAAGCCAGCGTGCAGGCAGTTTCGGATGCACTGGCCCAGCTGGTGCAGGCCAGAACGGGAAACTACTTTGCCTTTTTCCCAAGCTACGCATATCTGCGGCAGGTACACGAAGATTTTGCAGCACGATACCCGGGCATTCGCACCCTTGTGCAGGAAAGCCGGCTGGATGATGCCGCTCGGGCTGAATTTCTGGCTCAGTTTGTGCCGGACCCGGCCGAAACGCTTCTGGGCTTTGGCGTGATGGGCGGCATCTTTGGTGAGGGAGTTGATCTTGCAGGCAGCCGCCTGATCGGGTGCGCCATTGTGGGTGTGGGCCTGCCGCAGGTAAATCCGCAGCAGGAAATGCTGCGCCGTTATTATGACGCACAGAACGGCTCCGGATTTGATTATGCCTACCGCTATCCCGGCATGAACAAGGTACTGCAGGCCGCAGGGCGCGTGATCCGCACGCCGGAAGACAGAGGTGCGGTGCTTTTGCTGGACGACCGGTTTGCCCAGCAGGAATACATCCGACTGTTCCCTCCTCACTGGCGGCATATCCGCTATCTGCGCAGCTGCGAAGAACTGGCCGCTGCCCTGCAGGACTTCTGGAATAAATGAGACCCAAACAAAAAGGCACTGCCGCACCCAAAACAGGAGCGGCAGTGCCTTTGCTTCTTTTTTTATTTTGCTGCTTTCCGGTTCTGCTGCAGGCTATCCCACGATGGCATTTCATTGCGTAGTTTTTCCCACATGGGCATTGCCGTGCCGGTCTGCCTGCGCAGAGCATCGAACGCTTCGTCCAGATACTTCATTTCGGACACTGCGTGCATGGCGTGATCCGAAACGCACAATCTGCCCAGCGGTGTTTTTGTCATGGTAAACACCATCGCTTCCATCTTACGGCGGGCCGATGTGCCGGGCTGGAAATTATCGGTGTTGTTGGCATCGTTCACCGGGATGCCCGCATCCTTGAGCATCAGGCAGGCTTCATAGGCGGCATCCAGAATGGCGCCGCGCTGCTGCTTGGTGGCCCGGTGCAGATCGCCGTTGCAGGCATAGCACACATAGCACGCCGGCAGAACGAATGCAATGTGGCACTTGAGCCATTCATCCATATCGCCATAGAAGGTCAGCTTGTATTTTGCACCGTCAAAGGCGGTCTTGAGCCGGGTTCGGAAGGTGCCAGAAAGCGGAGTTGTGGCACCGCCCACCGTCATGCCAGCACTGGCGTACACACTGACCACATGGTCGTGTTCACGGCGGCCTGCCGTGCCCTGAAAGCCGAATGCGATCTTATCCGCCGGGCGCTGCATGAATTCCAGCACCTGCTTTGCCTGCGGGTTGTTGCCCACAAACACAAAATACTGGCTCTTGTTGGCCTTGAGCACAGGAAGCACATCCGGCAGCTGGCCCGCCTGCATGACCACAAAGACGAGATCATAATAATCATCCGGGGCAAGAGTGTCCACGGTTTTGATCCGTTCCGTTGTGGTCTTGCGCTGCACCCAGTGGCGGATGACCAAACCCTTCTGGTCGATCATTTCCTTCCACTCTCCGCGTGCAAGCAGCGTGACAACGTTCTTTTTGTTCTGCATCAGCACATGGGCCAGCTCGCAGCCCAAAACGCCCGCACCGTAAACCAGAATCCTCATCCAGATACGCCTCCCTTATGTGTGTTAAGGTTTGCTTACTTTTTCAAAAACGAGAAAAAGCCTTTTTTCTCGTAAGGTGCACTGCTTACGCCCTTGACCTCATAGCCGGTTGCATTGATGGCATCCCGCAGCTTCTGCTCGTCCAGCGGCTGTTCCGAGTGGATCACCGTCTGGGCTTTTGCCTGCGAGGACGACACCCTTTTCACCTCCGGGAAGGCCTTGCGCACGGCTTCGTTGACATGGCTCTCGCACATGCCGCACATCATACCATCTACTTTTACGATCGTTTCAATCATTTTATTCCCCTCCAGATCTTCTGCGCGCATCGGCCCGTTGACGCAGAATCTGTTAGGAAGCGCTAACCGTAGTTTCAAACAAAACGCCGTCGGGAACTGCCCGGCAGCGGTGCGGAGCGGTTCCCTGTTCTGTGGTGGGTCTGCTCAGAAAATGCACGCATGATTTCTTGTCTTCATCATATCACACTAGTGGGCTAAATGCAAGATGAAAAATACCCCATCCCGGTTTTTGCGCTTTTCACTCATGCACCCGGTATCCTGCTGCCGTGGTCAGTATTCAATGCCCTTCCGGGCGGAAATTCCCCTCTGGTAAGGGTGGCGGTGGCACTTCATCTCGGTCACATAGTCCGCAGCGTCCAGCATCCACTGCGGCGCAGCATGGGCAGTAAGCACGCATTCCTGCTCTGCCGGGCGTTCCAGCACAGCCTTTTGCAACAGGGCTTTATCCACCATATCCAGTTCCCATGCGCTGCCTGCTTCGTCCAAAATCAGCAGGTCGGCTGGGTCGGCCATGGCAGCTGTGAGGTTCGCATTCTGCAGCTGGCGGGTGGCTTCCTTTTCCGCTTCGTTCATCTGGAACACGAATTTCTGCCCCGCCTTGCCGCGGTACACCTTTGCACCCAGCTGTTCCAGCAGCGGCACCTCGCCGCTTTTGCCGCCTTTGAGGAACTGCAGGATCACCACCCGCTTTCCGCTGCCCATGGCCCGCAAAGCAAGGCCCATGGCAGCGGTGGTCTTGCCCTTGCCATCACCGTAATATAGATGTAACAGCCCTGTACGCTTCATGGTCATTTCTCCTTTTGTCTTTGCGTTTATGGTAACACAAACCCAGCAAAAAAGGAAGAGAAAGCACCCGAAGGCGCTTCCTCTTTCAAACAATGCGATATTTACTGATACAGAGGGAAATCCCGGGTCAGCTTCAGCACACGGTCACTGATCTCGTCCTTCTTCTCGTCGTAGTGCCAGATGCAATCGGCGATGCAGTCGGCGATCACCTTCATCTCGGCCACGCCCATGCCGCGGGTGGTAACAGCCGGGGTGCCCAGACGCACGCCAGAAGTCACGAACGGGCTGCGGGTCTCGCCGGGGACAGTGTTCTTATTGGCGGTGATGTGCACGCTGTCCAGACGTGCTTCCAGCTCCTTGCCGGTGCACTCCTCGTCACGCAGGTCGATCAGCATGAGGTGGTTATCCGTACCGCCGGACACCAGCTTGACACCGCGTGCCTGCAGCTCTGCTGCCAGAGCCTGTGCATTCTCCACGATCTTGCGGGCATATTCCTTGAACTCCGGCTTCAGTGCTTCACCAAAGCAGACAGCTTTTGCGGCGATCACATGCTCCAGCGGGCCGCCCTGGGTGCCGGGGAACACGGCAGAATTGATGCGCTTTGCAAGAATGGGATTGTTGGTCAGGATCAGACCGCCGCGGGGGCCGCGCAGGGTCTTGTGGGTGGTGGTGGTAACAACATCAGCATACGGCACAGGGCTCTGGTGATAGCCGCCTGCCACCAGACCGGCAATGTGGGCCATATCCACCATCAGATATGCACCATAGCCGTGGGCGATCTCAGCGATCTTCTCAAAATCGATGGCACGGGGATATGCAGATGCACCGGCCACGATCAGCTTGGGGCGCACCTTTTTAACCTGCTTTTCCAGCTCAGCATAGTCGATCACGCCATCGGCATTGACACCGTAAGAGACAAAGTTATAGTTCTTGCCGGACATGTTCACCGGAGAACCGTGGGTCAGATGGCCGCCCTGAGACAGATCCATGCCCATGACAGTATCGCCCAGATCCAGCAGAGCAAAATAAACTGCCAGATTGGCCTGTGCACCGGAGTGGGGCTGAACATTGGCATATTTTGCGCCGAACAGCTTGCAGGCACGCTCGATGGCAATGTTCTCCACCTCGTCCACATAGACACAGCCGCCATAGTAGCGCTTGCCGGGCAGGCCCTCGGCGTACTTGTTGGTCAGGATGCTGCCCATTGCGGCCATGACGGCGGGAGAGACGATATTCTCACTGGCGATCAGTTCAATGTTCTGGCGCTGACGGTTCAGCTCGCGATCCATGGCTGCGGCCAGCTCCGGATCAACGGTATTGACCAGACCGATGGTGTCCATCATTTCATTGTACATAATATTCTACCCCTCTCAATTTCCGGAGAAAGCCCCGGATCTCTGGATCTCTTCAAGCCACCCTGCTCCGCGCACGAACCGAATTGCTTTCTTTTATCATAGCAGAAAGCTGCAGAATCTTCAACTTCCATTTTGCCAAAAGGCTTGCTTTTTTCGTCTGAAGTGTTTATTATACTTGTATAAAAATGCAGTGCCGTTTTTGTATATTTTTCAAGTCAGTCAACCTTCAGATGAAGCGAGGTGTTCTCTGGTGACGGTCAGTGAAGCAAAGCAGACCCAGCGCAAAGCGGGCCGTGCCGCACGCAAGGCTCTCGGCCCGGAAGAACGCAAGGCTGCAAATACCGCTTTGTGCGCATTCCTCTGGCAGCTGGCTGCCGTGCAGAATGCGCAGACCATCCTGCTGTACGCAGCGTTTGGTTCCGAAGCCGACCTTTCTGCCCTTGCGGAAAAGGCGCAGGCGCAAGGCAAAACGTTGGCCTATCCGGTGTGCGGCGAGGCGTATTCCCTTACAGCCGCTGTGCCCGGCCCGGACGGCTGGGAGATGGGACAGTACGGCATCCGTACCCCCATCCTGAGCCGGTCGGAGATTCTGCTGCCGGAAGCGCTGGATCTGGTCCTTGTACCCTGCACGGCTTTTGATGCAGACTGCTTCCGGGTCGGCATGGGCAAGGGCTATTACGACCGGTATCTTCCCCGCTGCAAAAACGCGGTGAAGATCGGCATTGCATTTGAGGCACAGCGGGTGGAACATGCTGCCGTAGACGAGCACGACCAGCGGCTGGATGCCTATGTAACAGAGAGGGGTATTTACAAATGGAAATGACTAAGCTGAGCTGTGAGAAATTTCTCGCAGAGCTGGCCAGCAAAGCCCCCACGCCGGGCGGCGGCGGAACGGCGGCGCTGGTGGGTGCTGCCGGTGTAGCGCTGGGCAATATGGTGGGCAACCTGACCACCGGCAAAAAGAAATATGCCGCCGTGGAAGCAGACATTCAGGCCCTGAACACAAAGGCCGATGCCCTGCGCAAAGAGCTGGAGGCGCTGGTGCAGGCCGATGCCGATGCCTTTGCGCCGCTGGCTGCGGCCTACGGCCTGCCCAAGGACACACCAGAGCAGGCTGCACACAAAGCCGCCGTGCTGGAAAAGGCGCTGGATGCCGCCTGTGCCGTGCCACTTGAGGTCATGGAAAAGTGCGCCGAGGGCATTGCTCTGGTGGAAGAATACGCCGCCAAGGGCAGCGTGATGGCCGTCTCGGACGCAGGCTGTGCAGCCGCTCTGTGCAAGGCAGCCTTGCAGGCCGCAAGCCTGAATGTGTTCATCAACACAAAGCTGATGGCAGACCGTGAGCGCGCTGCTGCGTTGGACGCAAAAACAGACAAACTGCTGGATGAATTTGTGTCGCGGGCAGACGCTGTTTTTGCATCCGTGACGAACAAATTGCGGAATAAGTGAGGAAAAGTATTATGGCAACGATTTTGAAGGGCGCACCCGTTGTAGCCGCTATGAACGAACGCAATGCGGCGCTGTGTGAGCAGCTCAAGGCAAAAGGCATCACTCCCACGCTGGCCGTGGTGCGTGTGGGTGAGCGGGAGGACGACCTCTCCTACGAGCGCGGCGTGATCGCCCGCTGCGGCAAGGTGGGTGTGGAGGTAAAGCAGTTTCTTCTGCCCGCCGATGCTTCGCAGGACGATCTGCTGAAGGTGATCGCCGAGGTGAACGCAGAGGATACCATCCACGGATGCCTGCTGTTCCGTCCGCTTCCCAAGCAGTTCAATGACCGCACTGTGCGTGCGGCGCTGGCTCCGGAAAAAGACATTGACGGCATCACGGACGATTCTCTGGCCGGTGTGTTCACTAATACCGATCTCGGCTATGCTCCCTGCACCGCGCAGGCCTGCCTTGAGATCCTGAAGTATTACAACATTCCGCTTTCCGGCAGGCGCGCTGTCGTAGTGGGCCGCAGCCTTGTGGTAGGCAAGCCCGCAGCCATGATGCTGGACCGCGAGAACGCCACCGTGACCATCTGCAATTCCCGCACGCAGAACCTGCCCGCCATCTGCAAGGAAGCAGATGTGGTAGTAGTGGCCATGGGCAAGATGGGTGCCGTGGGTGCCGACTGCCTGCGTGAGGGCCAGACCGTGGTAGACGTGGGCATTCATGTGAACGAAAAGGGCAAGCTGTGCGGTGACGTAAAGTTCAGCGAAGCAGAGCCGGTAGTGGATGCCATCACGCCGGTACCCGGCGGTGTGGGCACTGTGACCACCTCGGTGCTGGTGGGCCATGTCGTGCAGGCTGCAGCAAAAAAGGCCGGGCTGTAACGAATGATAGAACTATAAAATAAAAGACGCTTGATACACTGCTGTATGCTTCCCTGCCGGGAAAACATATTCAGACAAGACCAAGCGTCTTTTTTGATTGCTATATTTTAGCCGCGGACAATGAGCAGCAGCAAAGCCGAAGCCACACACTGCATGATCAGCCAGCGGGCCACCACCTGCTCGTCGCTCCAGCCCTTATTCTTGCGGGCGTGGTCGTGCAGAGGGGTGCGGGTGTTCTTGAGGATGGAAATGTGCAAAAAGCGCTTCAGGCTGATCTTCAGGATGCCCAGACTGCCATCCACGATGAACACGATGGCTGCCAGCAGGAAGGCAAACGGATGGCCGCATTTGAGGGACAGCATTGCGATAAAGAAGCCCATTGCGCGGCTGCCGGCATCGCCCATCAGCAGGCTGGACGGCTTTGCGTTGGACCACAGATAGGCCAGCAGCGCACCCATGAACACAACGCCTGCGGTGCCGTACTCGGCCAGCTCTGTTTTATAGGCCAGCAGGTAGGTGCCGATGGTCACCACTGCAACACTTGCCGAAAGGCCGTCCACGCCGTCGGTGCAGTTGACCACATTGATGCTGGTCCAGATCAGAATAACGATCAGCAGCAGGTACACAGCATACGGCAGAGTGAAGCTCCACTGCAGGAAATTCACACCGCAGCCGTTGAAGTTGAGGTAGGTCACACCTGCAACAATGGCAATGGCAAAATCAATGATACCCTTTTTATACTCGTTCCATGCAGTTTCAGCAGCATCGTCAAAGTAGCCGGACAGCATGGATGCAATGAGCAGGATGGTGTAGATGACGTATTCCACCTTGAACGGCAGGAATGCCAGCGATACCAGTGCGATGCACAGCACGAAGATCAGGCCGGACCCACGGGCCTTACCCTTGGAAAGCGCACCGTTCACCGCAAACTCGCGGCCATGGTCGTGCGGAAGCTTATCGTGAAAAACGGAGTCCATCAAAGCCGTAAGGGCAAACGCCAGCAGGAATGCCAGAGCATCGACACCGCGCTGTCCTACGACCGAAAGCAGTGATTCGATCATATTCAAAGTTCCTCTTTCTTTTATGTTTGTGAGAGAAGTGTATCACGCTATCCATAAAAAATCAATCATTCCCGGAGAAAAATCCACGTTTGATTGACTTTCTGCAGCACCGCACTTATAATAGTATATCAGTCTGTCGAAAAAGTTATTGTTTCTATAAAAGGAGAACTCATGTCCATCTCTCTTGAGCAGCTTTCGGCGCAGATGCGCCGGGGCGAACAGGTGCCGCTGCGGCACACCATGCAGGTGGTGCTCACACTGAGCATCCCATCCATCCTGCAGCAGATCGTGGTAACTGCGGTGGAGTACATCGACGCAGCCATGGTGGGGCATATCGGTGCATCTGCTACGGCATCCATTGGCATCGTCAGTTCCAGCACGTGGCTCATGCATGGAATGCTGGCCGGTCTATATATGTCCTTTGCCATTCAGGTGGCACAGTATCTGGGTGCAGACCGGCAGGACGATGCACGCGGTGTATTGCGCCAATCTATGATCTTCAACCTTGTGGTGGGCCTTGCAGCTGCGGCCTTCGGCATTGGCATCAGCCGCTTTCTGCCCGGATGGCTGGGCGCCGACCCTTCCCTGCAGGCGGATGCTTCGGCCTACTTTGCCATCTGGTCGGCTTCCCTGCCCTTTTTGATGATCATGGGAACCTACTCCTCCATGCTGCGTTCCTCCGGCGATGCCCTGACACCGGGCCTTATCAGCGTGCTGACCTGCGTGCTGGATGTGATCTTTAACTTCTGCCTCATCAATCCCACCCGTGAGATGGTGGTGTTTGGCCGCACAATGACCGTCTGGGGCCTTGGCTGGGGGGTACCGGGCGCAGCACTGGGCACCGCCCTTGCTACCGCTATCAGCGGTGTGCTGACCCTTGCCATCCTGCTGCTGCGGGACGGCCCGCTGTGCATCCGCAAGCCCGGCTCCTGGCACATTACCAAAGCCTGCCTGCAGAACCTGTGGAAGGTAGGCGCACCGCTGGCCGCAGAGCGTGCAGTTCTTTCCTCGGCGCAGGTGCTGCTCATCCGCATCGTATCCGGCCTTGGCACCACCGCCATTGCTGCCAACAGTCTGGGTGTGAGCGCCGAAAGCCTGTGCTATATGGCAGGCTATGGCATTCAGGATGCATCCCTTGCACTGGTGGGGCAGGCCGTGGGCGCAAACCGTCGGGACATGGCAAAAAACTTTGCCTGGCTGTGCACCGGCATGGGCATAGGCATCATGGCGCTGACCGGTGTTGGCATGTACATTTTTGCGCCAAACCTGATGGGTATTTTCACCGCAGATGCGGCAGTTATTGCGCTGGGCGCACAGGTGCTGCGCATTGAAGCACTGGCCGAACCGATGTTCGGTGCCAGTATCGTTGCCAGCGGTGCCATGCAGGGTGCCGGAGACAGCACGGGATGCTTTGTGCTGAACCTTGTCAGCATGTGGGGCATCCGGCTCACGCTGGCTTCCCTGCTGGCTCCGCATTTTGGGCTGGTGGGCGTATGGATGGCCATGAGCTTTGAGCTGACCATGCGCGGGGTGCTGTTCCTTGTGCGGCTGGTACGCGGCAGATGGCTGGACAAAGGGGCATTAGCCTGATCGACCGCTGGCGGATATATTTTCCTCTAAATAACAGCTCCCCGGCCGGGAACCGCACTGCGGGACCTGACCGGGGAGTTTTGCTGTGGTTATATGATTTGAGAAGAAGAAAAAATGGAGAACAAGTTACTTTCTGCCGTGCAGGATGGGAGACAGCGGCTTGTAAATCAGCATGCACAGCACTGCATCCAGCAGGCCTTTGACCAGCGTGAAGGGCATATTGAAGATGACAAGGCACTTGATGAGGCTGTCTGCAGAAGGCAGGATGGCCTGATACATGCCGAGGATGGCTTCCAGCGGCATGTGGTAGAACTGCACATAGGCCGGATAGGTGATGAAGTAGTTGGACGGTACGCTGAACACAGCCATGGCTGCAGCGCCTGCAATAGCACCAATGATGGCGGTCTTGCGGCTCTTGTGGTGCTTATAGATAACGCCTGCCACAGCGGAGAAAACCGCACCCAGCATGAAGTTGCACAGCTCGCCCACGCATGCAGTGGAAGTGCCCTTGATAACGATGTGCAGCAGGTTCTTCATAAAGCTGATGACCACACCGTACACCGGGCCGAGAGCAAAGGCACCCAGCAGAGCCGGCAGGTCAGAAAAGTCCATCTTGACGAAGGACGGAATGAGCATCGGAATGGGAAACTCAATGAACATCAGGATAAAGGCCACCGCGCTGAGCATGGCGGCAACAGTAAGATTGTGAGTCGTGCTTTTTTTCATGGTAATGATCCTTCCCGGGGTAAAATGCCCCTTACAAAAATTGTTCCGAAAGCTCTTTTCGTATCTTGTTTTTTGGAACGGGAAGGACAAATAGAAAAGCGCCCTGCTGCAACAAAAACACTGCAACAGGGCGCGTAGACAACGATTTGCCTGCCGTTTCTTGCATCCGGACTATACCGTTGGTCCCGGAGTTGCACCGGGTCAGCACCCTTGCGGGTGGTCGCGGACTTTACCGCCAGTGGGGAATCTCACCCCGCCCTGAAACGAACTTTCTGGCACAAAGTATAGCGTGGCAGGCCCAGCTTGTCAAGAGGGCATCTTAAAATTTGTGCAAAAAATGTCAAAGTAATTCTTTCAAGCTCCCTTCTCTGTAAGCTCTTGCCCGGGTGGGTGCGGTATGGTATCATAGATGGGTCGTATAAAATTCAGGAGGTTATCATGATCTTTTCTATTCGTGATCTTTCGTTTGAGTTTGGCTCTGTGCTGCTGGAGGGCTGGTTTGCACTGGCTGCGCGCGCAGGGTGCGCGCTGCTCATTCTGCTTGCCGCATGGCTGGTACGCCGCTGGCTGAGCAAAAAGGGCATTCCGGCACTGCTGGCCCGCAAGTGGCACTTTAACGGCACTCCCATCCTGCTGCGCAGCTTTGCGGTACCCATCCAGCGCATGTGCACTGCGGTTGGCGTATATCTGGCGGCAGCTTCCCTGCCCTGGGCCATTCCCGGCATTGCCAAGCTGCTGTTGGTCTGCTTCCGCCTTGTCATGACCCTGCTGGTCTGCGAGGGCCTGTATGCGGCATCGGATCTGGCCGACCTGCTGCTGGCTTCCTGCAGCCCGGAGATCCGCTCCAACAAAACACTCTGCTCTTTGCTGGACACCGCTTACAAGGTGCTGGTGATCGTGCTGTGCGTGGCAGCGTTGGCACAAGAAGTGGGCTTTCCCATCGGCAGCATTGTCGCCGGTGCCGGTCTGGTTGGTCTGACCATCTCGCTGGCCGCACAGGAAAGCGCCAGCAACCTGTTTTCCGGCATCGTGATTCTGCTGGACAAGCCCTTCTCGGTGGGCGACTGGATCACTGTGGGCGATGTGGAAGGCGAAGTGATCGACATCAACTTCCGTTCCACCCGCATCCGCTCGCTGGATAAAACCATCAATGTGGTGACGAACAGTAAGATCTGCTCTTCCACCGTGCAGAACGCCGCCCTGCGCACCATGCGGCCCTACAAGTTCAATCTGGGTGTCACCTATGGCACCACCCGCCCGAAGCTGGAACAGCTGATGAAAGACTTGCAGACCATGCTGGACGCAAGCCCTTACACCAACAAGGGTACCAACATCGTACAGCTTGCAAACTTTGGCGATTCCAGCATCAACATTCTGGTCTCCGCCTACCTGCTGACTAACGCCTACGCGGAATTTTTGCAGATGCAGAACGACCTGAACCTGAACATTATGGACATCATGCAGGCCGACGGTGTGGATTTTGCGTTCCCCTCCACCAGCGTGTATATCGAAAAGAACTGAGTAAACCTGTAAAGGGGCTGTTGCAAAATAGCGCCAACGAAAAGCGGAAAGCAAAAATCTCATCTTTTTCCCTCAAAAAGAGTAGAATTTTTCGGAACTGAAAATGCAAAAAGCTGAGCACCTGCTTTTTCACAGATGCTCAGCTTTTCTATACTCATTTTTTGAAATCTGCCTTTGAGGCCTCAACATTCTGCCCGTTTTGTACGGTGAATGCGGCGGCTATTTTCAATCAGTCAGCTCAAGACTGGCAGGCAGTGATCAGGCTCATCTTGTAGACCTCGTCGGCGTTGCAGCCACGGGACAGGTCGTTGATGGGAGCGTTCAGACCCTGCAGGATGGGGCCGTAAGCTGCATAACCACCCAGACGCTGAGCAATCTTATAGCCGATGTTGCCGGCCTCGATGCAGGGGAAGATGAAGGTATTGGCCTGACCAGCCACCTTGCTGCCCTTGCACTTGACCTGTGCAACTTCGGGAGCAACGGCAGCGTCAAACTGCAGCTCACCGTCCACAGCCAACTCGGGATCCATTTCCTGAGCCTTGATCACAGCGTCATGGCTCAAAGCAACGGTGCCGCCCTTGCCGGAGCCCTTGGTGGAGAAGCTCAGCACAGCAACCTTCGGATCGATGCCGAACAACTTTGCGGTCTTAGCGGTCTCAATAGCAACCTCAGCAAGCTTTGCAGAAGCGGCGATCTTGACCTCGCCGGTAGCCTTATCAATGGTATCGGTATAGTCGATGTTAACAGCGCAGTCGCCCATGGCAATGCGCTTCAGGCCCTCTTCACCGCAGTCACGGTCCAGAATGAAGCAGGAGCTGACCAGATGTGCGCCCTTCTTGGTCTTGACCAGCTGCAGAGCGGGACGAATGGTGTCGGCAGTGGAGTAAGTAGCGCCGCCCAGCAGGCAATCAGCCTTGCCCATCTTCACCAGCATGGTGCCGAAGTAGTTGGACTTCTTCAGCAGAGCGGTGCACTCCTCAGCGGTCTGCTTGCCCTTGCGCAGCTCCACCATGGTGTTGACCATCTCATCGAAACCGGCATAGTTCTCGGGGTCGATGATCTCGGCAGCGGAAATATCAAAGTTACCGGCGGCAGCAGCAGCCTTGCACTCAGCCTCGTTGCCCACCATGACGACCTTCAGCACGCCCTCGGCCAGCAGCTTTGCAGCGGCCTCCAGAATGCGGGGATCATTGCCCTCGGTGAAAACGATCGTCTTGGGATTTGCCTTCAGCTGTGCTACCAGCGGTGCAAACATATCAGCCATTGTGATTACCTCCGAATTTACTTTCCAATATTCACATCCAGATATCTGTTGGACACAAGGATGCCTTTCTCTTTTATTCTAGCACATACGGCAAAAAGTTCAAGACAAAATTGGCTTTTTGTGCTACAATTTTTGCCTCACGCATCATCGTTATTTTCCTGCCAAAGTAGTAAAACACGCCCTGCGTATTCCTCCACAATTTCCCGTAAACCACCTTCCACAAATTTCAATTTTAAGCTATGCACTTTTCATTCACGATTTTTCTTTTTTAAAAATGCAGAAAGCTCCAGTCAGTTCATATATTTTTTGCGTTAAAACGCAAAAAAAGAGCCATCCTCCCGATTCTTCGAGAGAACAGCTCCATAGTATTGGCTTTATAAATATCAGATAGAAATGGTGTTACACAAACCCCGTACCGTTGAATTTTGCTCGTATTATCGATATATTTTCGTCAAAAAATCCACCCAAACAATGCCCCGTCCAAATCCATTCGCCGTCTATCGAGTCCAGTTCTCTTGTTGATTATCAATCTTCTTATAATATCGCATTTCCTCTAAAAATAAAAGTCCCTGTAACTTTCGCTCACAGCTCCCACTCAGAGCCATAAACGATCGTTGCAGGGGCTTTCTTCATCTTACCGGTCACTCCATTTTGAATTTTCGGCAGTTCCTGCCTTCGGTGAGTGCCAGATGAACTATTTTCAGGCAGTGCAGAAGAAACATTCAGCGTTGGATACGTGTGTGGATCACGTTTTCCGCTTCTGCCCTGCCCAAAATATCATTTTTACTTTCCGCTCTTTGCCTTCAGGCGGTCGTACTCCTTGTCGGCCGCAATGGCTTCCTTCGTAAAGGAATTGTTCTTCCACCATGCGACAAGTGCCGCAATGGTCGTGATGCCAGCCGTCACCAGCTGCTCCACAGTGGTGCTCTCGATGGGCAGCGGGCTCTTGCCCATGGCGCTCAGCATCTGGTTGGTCAGAGCCAGCAGAAGAACGGCGGTACGTGCAATGGTGCCTGCAGTAATGTTGAAATTCATACGTTGCTCCTTTCGTGTTCGTATTCATGTACTTCGATGTCGGACATTCTGTGGTTCAACACCTGAATGTCTCTCTGGATGACCGGGATCTTCTCCGCAAAACCGTTGTGCTTGCGGACTTCCCGGGTCAGCTCCTCAATTTTGTATTCCATCACGGCATTGGAACGCGAGTTTGCGATCAGTACGCCGATCAGGGTCACAACACCGCTGAGGATGGCGGCAATGATGCTTTCCATCGGCGCTCACCCCTTCCAGCGGCTCTTGGCTTTGCGCACGTCCACATGCACCCAGCCGTTGGCGCGTCCCAGACCGGGCGGGTAAATGCCGCAGCCACCGGCGTTGCCCAGCAGCTTGTCCGCGTAGGCATACACCTGCTCCACGCTGACGCCCTGCACCTGAATGTCTGCCGCTTTGCCGTACAGATGCTGGCTGAACTTTGCGGCATTCTTCTGCTTTGCGTTCCAGCTTGCCGTGCGGAACCCACTCGTGATGGTCACAGGCTTGCCAAAGTGCGTACGGATCTTCTCCAGCACCTCCACAAGCGCCGTGTCAATGAACACCGGGTCGCTGCCGTCACGGCAGTAGAACTCGCGCACCTTGAAATGCTCCGAGAGCTTTTCGTTTCCATTTTTCAAAATGGAATACGCTTCCAAACTCAAATATCATCCTTCCTTTCATCTTCCAAGCCGGAATGCTCCTTCTACCCGTTTCAGCGGCTTTACCTCCACAGGCAGGGTATCTGCACACAGCATCGCCGCCACCGGCTTTGCTGCAGCATTCGCTGTGATCTTGATATTTCCCGTCACCGATGCCATTTTGATTTGCGCGCTCGTGTTGTCCTCTGCCATGACAACACAACTTCTGGTCACATCCGTGCCGCCCATCTCTACGGTCAGTTCCAGCATTTCCTTCTCGCTATCGCCTACGTTGAACACATTTTGATAGCTCATGCCGGCAACGATGCTCCCCACCGGGTTTGTCTCGCTCACGCCGTCCAGTGCCCGCTCAATGGTAAAGCTCTCGTAAGCGCCTACCGTCACGGCGCACTCGGCTTTCACGCCGCCGCACTCTGCCGTCACCACCGCTGTGCCTTTCCGCAGGGCCAGAATGGTCCCATTTTGAGTAATTTTCACCACGTCCCGCGGTTTCGCGGTCACGTTCATCTTGCGGTAGAACGTATTCGTCGGCCCAACGCCCACCAGCAGCTGGTACTCCATGCCTCTGTTCAGCTTCAGATCGTATACGTTCAGCGCCACGGCTTCCACCTTCAGGGTGTACATGGTCGGGTGCAAGTTGTACTCCAGCGTGATCTTCGAGTGCCCCTTGTCGCTTTTGAACTGGTCCACCCACAAGAGACCCGAATAATAATGGCTGGGATTGTCCTCCAGCGCAAACCGCACCCGCTGTCCCTTCAAGGTCTCGCAGATGGTCGTGTACGCGGTCTCCCAGTCCCAGCCGGCATAGTCGTTTTCGAGGTAGAACTCAATTTTTCCGGTACGGTCATCGTAGGTAGGGCGGTTTGCAGGGGTACGGCTGTAGTCCAGTGCGCCGTCTCTGCCGGGCACAGTCACGAATTTCGTCCGCTCAATGGGCGGTGCGATCACCGGCCGCGAGGAAGGGATCAGCTTCCAGTCGTCCCAGGTGTCAATGTAGTCGTCGCCTACATTTATAATAAGAGAATGGTACATTGATCCTCCTCACTTGTTGATGTATCCAATGGTGGACTGGATCGCGTTCCACGCCTTGCCCGCCGTTGCAAAGTTGCCCGCCTGCAAAGACGAGAGCTTTGCCGTGGTCGCGCCAAAGGTAAAGTCTTTCTGGTCCAGCTCATGCAGCGGGATCACTTCCTTCGTGCAGGGCAGCCAGTCATCGATACTGTGCGGTTCCGCGAGCACGTACGTCTCCTTCATAAAGTCCAGCCGGTCGGTGTCCACGCCAATATCACACAGGTCTGCAGCGTTGATCTGCACACTTCCGGTGAAACCGCTGTACTTTTTCAGCTCGTCCGTGGCCTTCTTCAAAAGGCTGTCTCCCGTGGAATCGGTTCCTTCCACAACAAGGACGCGCTGGCACAGGCCGTACTTCTTGATGGATTCTCCGTTGTACGCTTCCCGCGAGATGGGGTTCGTGGTCTCCCAGATGAACCATCCGCTCTTGTACCAACCATATGCCTTCACCGAATTCACGATGTCCCCGGCCTTGATGTAGTACGAAATGTCCAGCAGGTTCTTTCCAAGCTCGATCACCTGATCGGTCTTGTCGTTCAGTTTTGCCAGATAGTCCAGATATCTTGTGTAAACGCGCACGCCGTCCACCATTTTGATTTCTTTGCGCAGGCGCAGATATCCGCCGTACTTTCCGGTCAGGCTGTTCGTCAGTACGCTCCAGCAGTCGCTGATGGCCTTGGTCTCCTTGTCCGTGTCGCTTTCCGGCTTTTCTATGGTCACATTTCCGGGCAGGAACACCTTGCCTTCGCCCTTGAAGCCGACGTGTTCTTCCGGGTCATCCTCCACGGTCAGCGCCAGTGCCAGCAGTTCGGACGCCGTGTAGAACTTGTTCTCTACCAGACAGTCTCTGTCCTGCAAGTATCCAAACTCGCTCTCGCAGGTCACTTCCATGTCCAGCTCAAAGTTCTTTTCCATTTCGGTGATATAGCCCATAAAGATCTCGCGGCCGTCCTCTTCTATGCTGACTACCGGCTTTTTCAGCTCCAGCTTGTCGTAGAACGGGTTCGAGACGGGCACCGTAAAGGTAAACGAGCTGATCTCGTTGGCCTCCAGTGTCACTTCCGGGTCAAGGATCACCGGTGCATTCTCGTTGAACGGATCGTCCAGAATGTTTCGCTCTGTCCAGTAGTAGCTCTGTCCATCCGCCGTGCCTTTGATCTGCCCGATGTACACCACGTACCCGGATGAACGGATGCGGTTCACCTTGCAGCTTTTCCGGTTAGTGGTCCGGCCGTCGCTGGCTTCTACCGTCAGGATATAGTCGGCGTTCCAGTCAAAGCTTTCCAGCTCTTTCTGTGATATTTCAAACCGATATACTCCATTTTGAATTGCCCTAAACGTCCTGCGCACTTTGCCGTTCAGCTTTTCGGTCACGGTAATGGTGTCGCCATCTGCGTCATAAACGCGGTATGGCAGCCCGAACTTTCCCCACCGCCCAAATACGCCGTTCATGCCAAAGTAGTTGCTCTGGATCTTCGGCCCGCTGTTGGCTGTCAGGCATCCATCATCGTCCACCGTGGCATTCTCATCCACGCAGAAACATACGAGAATATTCGAGCTGGAAACGCCCCACTGTCCCGTTGTCGTATCCCAGTAGGTGTTAATGTACCCAGGTGACCCGGGGTCGGCACCTCTGCCGTGCTTCACGTAAAGGCTCAGCGCCTCTCCGCGGGTGTTATCGCCATCCTCGTAGTTTTTGCTGCTTCGCGTGCTGAACACGTACTTCCACAGCTCGTAGATGTTGCTTCCTTCGGTAATATCCGCCCTTCCGCCGCTCAGACTATCCTCAAAAAATCTTCGGATTCCAGTAAACAGCGCCGTATCTCCGCTGAAGTCTACTGCCCTCGGCACAAAGAACCGCTGTTCTTCCAGCGTACCGCTCTCACTTGAACCATAATCATACCGGATCGTCACCGGCATGATGGTCTTCAGCGTGTCCTCACTCAACCGTGCTGCGTAGGTGTTTTCCAGCCAGTTGCGCAGGGTCGGCTCGTTCTTCCACGAAACATCTTTCTCGTTGTTGCCCCACTGTACTGCGTCTTTCAGCAGGGTGGTGCGCATCAGCATGGTCTTACCCTTGCCGTTCAGGTCTTTTTCGTAGTTGTGCTGGGCCACCACAAACTCTGCTGCAATGCCGTCCTCGTACACTTTCAGGGTATCGCCGGGGTTCAGTTCTTTGATGATCGCCATTTTCTCACTTCACTTTCGCTGCGGTCAGCCGGCCCATCCGGTCGTCGATGTAGCCAATGGCCTTTCTGCCGTTGATGGTCACGCTCATGCCCTTGATGCTCTCGGCCACGCCGTCCATGTGCCCGGCCAGTGCGTTGATGGCACGCAGCGTGTCCTCATTTCCGGCGCTCTTCAGTCCATTTTGAAGCTGCACTTCGGCATCGATCTTGTCTGCAAGGTTCCGGCTCACGTCTCCGTCAAGGCTCAGCGATTTTGTCGCCGCAAAGGCATTGTCGATCTCGTCCGCACCTTCCAGCACGTTGGTCAGGTCCACCACGGGCACGATCTGGGGCGTGTACTCGTAGTCGTCGCCCATCACCTTGCTGATGGTCCCAAGCGAACCCTTCGCAATATCCATGGCGTTCTCGGTCATGTCGCTCACGGCATCGTCCACAATGGGCGCATCTTCCTTCACGCCATCACTGATGCCCTTATCGATCTCCGAGCCAACGTCCTTTGCGCCGGTGGCCTTTTCCTTCTTCCGGCTGCTGATAAACCACGCAATACCGCCGATCAGTGCCGCGATGGCTGCAATAATGCCCACCACAATCAGCAGTTCCGGCAGCACCGCCAGTATGGAAGCACCCAGCCCGCCCAGTGCTTCGCCAATGCCGCCAACTGCCATTCCTGCACCGGCTCCGGTCGTTCCCAGCTGTCCCAGCATGGGCAGCAGTCCACTCAGGGAATTGCCGACATTTGCCGCGGCTGTCCCAATGTTGGCAAGCTTTCCCGCAAGGTCTCCATTTTGAATTCCGGAAAACAGCTTCAGCAGCATGTCTCCTGCTCCGCCGGTCAGCTGCTTTCCGGTTTCCGTAAACAGCAGATCGATCAGTCCCGTTGCCGCCGAAATGATGGCACCAGCGTAGTCTCCCTGCATGGCGGATGCAATGGCCGAGACGAATTCCGTCCCGATCTCCATGCCTTCCTCGCTGAATGCCGCCTTGAATACGGTGCTCAGGGTATTCGTCATCTCCTCGCCCATGGCTCCGGAGACCTTCGTCCACACCTCGCTGCACGCATTGCTGATGGGCACCCAGTTCTTCTGGATGGCATTGGCAAGCTTTACCACCGCGCTTTTGGCGCTGTCCTCAAGGCCCATGGCATCTGCCAGTGCCCCTGCAAAGCTCACCATAGAACTGCGGGAGGAGAGCAGCTGGTCCTTCAGGTCGTTCACATCGTCTTTGCTCAGCGGATTGCCATTCAGGTCTTTGCCGTCCGCCAGCTGCTGCTGGATGAGTCGGGTCTTTTCCAGCTCGGCATTCATGTTCTGCAGTGCTTCCACTGTGCCGAGGATGCTGGTAGTAATACCCTGATACTTTGCTTTTCTTGCCTCAGCGCTGTTTTCGCCGTACTGCTCCACCGCCTGCTTGTAGGCGTCCTCACGGTCCTTCAGGCTTCCATCGCCGTAGATGCTGGTCAGCAGGTCCATGCGGCTCTGCATCCGGCTCTGTTCGTCCTTGATGATGGAAAGCTGCGCATCCAGCTTGTTCAGCGACTGCTTGGCAATATCATTTTGAAGCTGCAAACTCTCGGTCTGCGCATCCAGATAGTCGTTCCAGGCTTCCTTTGTGCGCAGGTCGCTTTCGCCGTATTCCTTCCGCAGGGTCTCCCACTGCTCTTTTGCCTTGGCTTCCTTCTTCTGCTTCAGTTCCAGCTCGTTCTTCTGGTACTCGGTCTCCCGGTCGATCTTGTCCAGCTTTGAGACAGTGTTGCTGTTCTGGGCCGTCCAGAGGTTATACTCTTTTTCCAGTGTACCAAGGTCGGTGTCATACCGCTTCGTGATGTCTTCAAACAGGCCGGTGTACTGGTCTGCCTGCAATTTCGCAAGGCTGGTCTTTTCGCTCAGCAGGCTGGCGTAGGCTTCCTTGGTCTCGGTCTTGTCCGCGCCCCAGCGCTTCAGCATTTCGTCGTACTTTTCCTGTGCAATGGCCACCCGGTCGGTCTGGTTCGCAATTTCTGCCGCCGCATTCTCCATCTTCTTGCTGAGCAAGGTGTCCTCGTCCGCGCTGTACTGGTTTTCCACCTGCCACAGCTCATATTCGCTGTCCAGTGCTTCCCGTGCCGCCTTGTTTGCTTCCAGCTTTGGCTTGTACTTTTCCTCGATCTGCTGGGCCACGGTCTTCTTCGTGCCGGAGCCGGAGGATTTTTTGGTCTTGCCGCCGCTGCCTGTCGGATTCTTGGCATCCTTCGGGTCCTTCTTTATATCCGCGTCAAGGTCTTCGGAAGTCAGTCCGGTCTTGCCGCCTGGCTGCTTCACGCGGTAGGCCGATATTTCTTTTTCATACCATTCGTCAAAACCCGGCATTCCCTGATATTCACTGCCGCTGAGCAGTGCATTTTGAAACTGACTGCCGTAGTTCTTTGCCTTATTCAACAGTCCCGGGAACAACTTATCCAGCCAGCTTCCGGCAGAATCCAGCATTCCGCTGATACCGTCACCAATGGCAGCCGTGCCGTCCGTTCCGGTCAGTCCTTCCTTGAAGCCCTCCGGGATGTATTCGCTCAAGGTCGCCATCCGTGTAGAGGGCGAGTGAATGCCCCAGAAATTGCGGAAGAATGTTTCTACGGTACTGCACAGTGTCGCTATACCGCCGGTCACAGCGTTCGTGCTTTCCGGACCGGTCAGGCCGTTTGCAAGGCCCTCGGCCATATAGGTGCCGTATTCCGTCATTTCCCTCTCATCCGCTGCTGTGTCAGCAGAGTCAAGCAAACTTCCAAGCAGTCCGCCTTTCACGGTAAACCAGTTCGCCGGGTTCAGCTGCTTGCCGATCAGTTCCCCGGCTTCGTCTTTTTTCTCGCCCAGCCATTCCACAAACTGGCTCCACAGCTCTTCCAGCGCGCCTTCAATGCCGTTTCCCTCGCCGCCTTCTCCGCTCCATGCCCAGCCGATCAGGTCGATCACGGTCTGGATCAGCACTTTGCAAAGGGTCAGCAGCGCCGCGCCGATCGGCTCCGCGCAGTTATTGATGGTATTGCAGATGGCCGTCAGGATCGCTGTCAGCGCCGCTTCAATGTCGTCTGCCGCGTTCACGATCACCTCGCGCAGCGGTCCTGCAAATGCACTCAGCACTGTCAGGATCGCAGCAGCAATGCTCAGCTTGATAATGCCTCCCGCAAATGCACTGAAGGCTTTGCCAAGGCTGATAAGACATGCCGAAAATACCACCATGCCTGCCGCCACCGGTGTAATGGCACCAACGGCAAACAAGCCCAGCATGATGCCAATGGTTCCGATCACTCCCGCAAAGGCTTCTCCTGCCGTCAGGCTGGCCAGTCCCTTAAAGGCCGGTGTCAGGATCAGCAGCGCACCTGCCAGCATCAGGCAGGCACCGGCTGCAGATGCCAGATTTGCGGAAACAAATCCAAGCCCCCAGCATCCTGCGATCAGTACGCCAAGTGCTGCTGCAAGGCCGAACACACTCTTTACAATATCTGCAAAGTCAACATCCGCCAGCATTTTGATAGCCAGCGCCATTTCGATCATTGCCGCGCCCATGGCCACCATTGCCGCAGCCGCAGCCGTGCTCTCGGGTGCCCGCTTGCCAAGCAGATACAGTGCGCCTGCCAGTTCGATCAGCATTAAGCTCACACCGGCCATACCAGCGCCGCCGGCGTCCGTCCCCATGGCTTTGCCAATCTGTTTTACGGCAGCTGCCATCACCAGCAGCGAAGCACTGGCGATCACCATGCTCTCTGCACCCATTTTCATCCGCAGGGGGTTCACCTTCGTGTTTGCCATCAGCACCAGCAATGCCGCAATGCCACTCACCACAAGCCCTGCGCCCCGGATACCGTCCATCATGCGGTCACCAAGGCTTGCAAAGATCGCCACAGCCCCTGCCGCCATCAGCAGCGCCGTTCCCATTGCATTGATGGCAACCAGCATTCCGCCCAGCTTCACAAGATACTTGATGATCTTGTCAAGGGTGCTCACGTCTGCTTTTCCCGCCAGCTTCTGCGCAAAGCCTGCCGCTACAGTCAGGATACTCATGGCAATGGCTACGCCGTTGATGGCTTCCACGGCCCCGTCAATGTCAAGGCCGTTTGCTTCCGCTTTTGCCAGCGGGATCAGTGCCAGTGCGATCATGTCCACCGCCGCAGCCGCAGCCACAAATCCGCCCGCACCCTTCACGCCGCCAAGCTGCTTGTTGAACAGCGCCAGCAGTCCGGTCATTCCGGCCAGCATCGCCGCAATGTGTCCAACCGCTTCCACGCTTTTCTCTGCCTGGGCCGCATCCATTTTTCCCAGCTTTGCAACTGTGTTCGTCAGCGCCGCCATGCCGATGCTGATAGCTACAACGGTCCCGATCAGTTTCGCCGTGTCAAGGCCTGTCAGGTCGGTGGCTGCCAACACTTTCAGCGCCACCACCATGCTGAACAATTCAGAGATCACGCTTGCCAAAGCCTGCACCGCCCGCGTCGGGTCGTTGATCTTCGCCAGCAGATACATGCTCCCGCTGATTAACGCCACCGCCGTTGCAATGGCTTTCGCTGCAGTTGCAAGGTTGTTCGTGGTGTTTGCCTTCGTCCAGGTGTTCACGGCACCCGTCAGGCTGTTAAAGAAATCGCCGATCGGATTTGCCAGCGTTTTCTTGAAGTTGTCGCTTGCCTTCTTCAGCAGCACCGTTGCACCGTAGATCGCTGCCGCCAGTGCGCCCACGTCGATCAGCGCCAGCAGCCGGTAAAGATCCACTCCATCCTGCAGGTTGAAGAAATCCTTCACCGCGCTGAGCGCATTCCTGCACGCACCGCTGATGTTGCTCATAATGCCGGTCAGTGTTCCGCCAAAGTCCGCAAGCGCCTTTTCTGCCTTCTCCGGCAGGCTCAATACCACGTCCCGGATATTCTCCAGTAGCGGTACCTTGCTGTCGGCAAACTCGCTCACCGTGTCCCCGGCACCCTTGAACCCGTTGAATGCACGGCCGATCAGTGCACCCATACCCTCAAAGGCTCCCAGCAGAATGCCGCCCAGCAGCTGGAACGCCGTACCGATGACGTTTCCTGCCGAAACACTTCCTATTTTGAATTTGTCCAGCACACTGCCCACGGCATCCACCACGGTGCCGAATGCGCCGAACTGCTTCTTTGCCTCTTCCATGCTTCCGCCGCGCACAAGGGCCTTCACGCCCTTCACCACGTCCGCAATGGGGCTCACCAGCGCTGCAACAGCACCCACAAGGATACCCAGCACGTCGCTAAGGCTCTCTGCCTGTCCAAGGCTTTCGTCCACCCATGTCAGCAGATTGCCGATGCAGCTTCCAATGTTCAGCAAAAGGTCACCCATCGGGCTCAGCAGATCCAGCAGCTTTCCAAGGATCATAAAAGCGGTCTTGCCAACCGCCTTCACGCCCTTCAGCCCGATGCTCAACACCCGGAATACGCCGGTAAATACTTTCTGCACCTTTTCCGCACTTTCTTCGCTCAGCGCCATTTTCCCGGTCAGCTCGTCAAACCCCTTCAGAAAGTTGTACAGCGGGCTTCCGTCGGTCATGAACACATCACCGAATCCGTCCCGGATCGGGCTCAATACACTGTTGATGCCTTCCAGCACGTTCAGGATGCCGTTAAAAAAGTGCTCCCGGCCGCTCAGCTGGTTCATCTTGCCTGCAAGGTCATCCAGGTTCACACTGCCATTTTGAATTTGCTCCGCCAAGGAGTCGTAGGCATTTGCCAGCGCGTCCACCTTGTCCCGGTCAAACCCCAGCTTATTCAGCTCTTCGTCGCTCATGGCAGCACGCTGATGGTAATGCTCAGCCGCTTCACCAAGCACTTCGTACAGCTGCTGGGCGGTCACACCACTTTCTTCCAATGCCTTCTGGAAACTGCCCGCCTCTTCAATGCCTTCCTCGCTCAGCAGGCCCTGATTCACCAGTGCTTTCTGCAAAAGGCTTGTGTAGTTGTCTCCGGCGTCACCAAAGCCTTCCGTTCCCAGCAGCTGGTCAAGGCCGGAGTCGAAGGCACTCTTCAGCCAGTTGTTCCGCCCAGCCGCACCGCCTGCGAACATGTTCCAGAACTCTTCCGCCAGATCGCTCCAGAAACCCTTTGCTTCCTCGTAGTTGCCAAACAGGATATCAAAGGTCTCCATCCAGCCGCTGCTCACAGCGTCCTTCGTAGCGTCCACCGCTTCGCTGAAGCTCTTTGCCTCCTGTGCCGCCTTAAAGGCCTTCACGGTCACTTCGTCGTACTTGTCAGCCAGGGCATCAATGGCCTGCGATGCCAGCATACCGGGATTCGCGTCCACCATCTTCTTCACGGCTTCGCTGAACTCGGCAAACTTGCCAAAGGCGGTCTCCATCACCTCTTTGTCAGCCCATTTTTTCGATAGCGTTGAGCTGAACGTGCCAACCGTCACAGCGCCTTCTTTGATCTTGCCAAGCGCTACACCGGTTTCGATGATCTGCTTTTTCAGCTCAGCAGTTGCCACACCCGCAAGCTCTACCGATTTCCAGTCCATCAGGCTCAGATAACCCTGACTGTAACTCTGGTTCAGGTTATAGATCACGCGGGAGAACTCGCTTGCACCCTTGCCTGCATAGGCCGTGGCGTTTGCCATGCCCATGATCATCGGGATAACTTTCTCAATGTCACCGCCGGACGCTGTAAGCTGTCCAAGGGATTGTGTCATGTCGGTAAAGCTGTAGCTTGTCTCGTCCGAAAACCACATCAGCTTGCTAAGGTAGCCGTTCACCTTTGCAATGCTCTTACCCGTCGCATTCATGATGGTCTGCACGCTGGCGGTTTTCTGGGCATACTTGCTCCAGCCGCTCGTCACTTGATCGAGGGAAAGGCTCTTTACCAGTCTTTCACCGGTATCAATGGCCTGCCTCGTAATGTGGCTCAGGGCCGCAACGCCCATCACTTCCACGGCCGAAAACTTTCCGCTCAGGTCGTCCAGCGCACCCTGCATCTCGTCAAAGTCCACTTTGGCCGATGCATCGCCGATCTTTTCAAAGCCCTTTTCCGCTCCGTCCAGCCGTAAGCTGTCGTTCAGCTTTTCGAGGCTCTGCATGGTCTGGTGCACATTCTTCTCAAACTGCGCGTTGTCAAACCGCATTTCTACTACGCGCTCGTCCACTTCCTGGCTCACAGGCTCTTTACCTCCTTCCACAATTCATCGGCCAGAGCAGAAAAAATCGGAGCCAGGGCAGGGTTAATATAATCTACCCCCTGCACATAGGCCCCGTTTCTTGTGCCGTGTCCGTATTGTAAGATCACCGCAATGGGCACTCCGTCCACAATGTTGGAGTTCTTCCAGCACAGCGTGGCCCCGCTCTTGTCCATTTTGATTTCGTAGCTCCAGCTTGCCGCTGTCTTTCCGGTGGCTTTCGGGGTGGCATCCGCAAGCCGTTCTACACCCAGTTTTCCGTATTTCTCAAGGATTGGTCGCACGCTCCAGCTCTTGATGTGGCTGAAAAAGGTCAGGCTTTTCTTAAAGTCGCCTTTCTGCCTGATCTCAATTACCTTGCTCAAAAGCTCTTACCCCCTCGAGTGAAACTTCGCCCTGCGCTGTGCATTCAGCGCCCGGATGTGCGCCGCCTGCTCGTGTCTGCCCATCTTCTCGGGCGGCAGGTTCTCTTCACCGCAGGCCCGGATCAGCGCCAAAAGCCGGTTCAGGTGCCACTTTTCGCACTCGAATGGGATGCCGTAGCTTGCCATGGCGGCATAAAACAGGTCTGCCGTCTGGTAGCGTGCGCGCTTCTTGCCGCCTTTACGGTCTTTAAAGGTCGCGGCCGTCATCGGGTCGCTCATATATCGTTGAATGGCCAGCCAGTCTTCCCGCCGCAGTCTTGTGTATACGGTCGGGTCCGCACCCTTTGTCAGAGTCATGCATCGGACGAAATCAAGCGTTTCTTCGCGTGTTTTCTTCACGTTTTCGTCCAAGTACGGCTTGTGCCACTTGCTTTCCCATTTAGACAGGGAGAGCAGGCTGTATTCCAACCTCAAAGTTACCGGCTCGTCGTATACGAACATGTTTGTTCGCTCATCCCAGCGTTCTTCGCCGGGAATATGCAGCTCCAGCATTCTTTCACTCTCCCTGTGCTCTTAAATGTGCTCCTTTAAAAGGCTCCCTCTTGGAGGGGGCTGGCGCGTCAGCGCCTGAAGGAGTAAAAAAAAAATAAAGGCTGCCCGGAAATTTCCCGGCGCAGCCTCTCTCCGCCAAAGCGGCAAAATATCAGAGTTTATCGGCCCTGTTCCGATGCCACGCTCAGTGCAGGCGCAGCGCTTGCGGTTGCGGCCATCTCCATAGCCGGGTTCTGCTTCGGCATGTCGGCGGGCATAATGCCGTTCACAAAGGCACTTGCTTTGGCCTCGTCCGTCACCAAATCCATGTAGATCATGCTGTAGGCCGGATGTGCCTCAAACTCAGCACGGATGGTGTCGTTCTTCATGAACAGGCGGCCGTCCGTACTCTTCTTGCCGTAGCTCTTCAGCACCACATCCTTGAACAGCTTCACCAGCTCCAGCTGGCTCTTCGCTGCAATGATCCTCTGGATGTAGGCACGCATGCCGCCCTCCATACTCAGCTCCATCTCGGTGATCTCCGCCTTCGACAGGTTGAAGTAGAAGTCCTCAGTGCGCTGGTTGCCGTCATAGTCGGTATAGGAAATGGTCTTTTTCAGCATCTTGGTCTCTCCTTATCGGTTCATTTTGATTTTTTCTCTCAGCAAAGCTCGCCCCTTCGGGAGAGCTGAAAGCAGCACCGGCAAATGCCGGACTGCGCGCTGAAAGGGTGTTTTTACACAGCAGCCTTTACTGCAGCGATCAGCTCGTCCGGGGTAGGCAGCTTTGCATCCTCGCTGTCGGTGCCGTACAGCAGGTCTTCCACGGCCTTCATCTGGGCAGGCGTCAGCACAGTGCTGTCAAACTCCATCACGGCGACATCCTTATAGCCGGTCACGTTCACGGGCACGGTGTCGCACTCCCAGCTGAAAGTCTCGGCGTCCGGGCTGTCATTCATGGTCTCGTGGCTCTTCTCACTGGGCTGTGCGGTAGCGTTCCACACCACATGGATGATATAGCCCTTGTCGGCATCATCGTCGGTGCCCACCTTGGTCTGCCAGCTGAAGCCGAAGGCCTTGCGCTTCTGCTGACCGATGCGGATGCCCTTCACCGGGGCAGCCAGACCATCGCAGGGCTCAAACTCCTCCGGATACATGTAGGCCTCAACGGTAAAGCTGTAGTCCTCGCCGGAGATCAGGCGGGCATACTTCATGTTGTCAGCCCACAGGTCAGTGGGTTCTGCGCCGCTGGGGCTCTCGGTCACGCCGGTCAGGCCATTCCATGCAGCGCCATTAGCCGTGCCTTCGCCGTCTGCCTTGGGGTACACCATACCGTGGGAAACACCAGCATGGAACTTGCGGGTGCCATCCACATCCCATTTTGCTCTTGCCATAGGTTTTGTCCTCCTTTATAAATAGGTATCAGTACCACACGCTGAATACGTCGTGGTATAAGTTGTCCGAAATAAAATGGCGGTCATGAGAAGCCTTTGCAAGCAAACCCATGGCCGCCGTCATTTCGCTGTCCGGTTTCGTGTCGATCACGGTAACAGAATAATGGAAGGTCTGGCGGTATACGCGGTCGTCAGCCTTCGGGCTGCAGATTTTTTCCAGCTTGTAGCAAATACAAGGGTATTTCATCCGCAGGTTTGCAGGCGGCTGGTAGTACACGTTTTCACTGCCGCACCGCTGTTTCACGATGCTGCGCAAAAGCGCATCCAGCCCGGAGCGTCTTTCACTCAGTTTCATTGCCATGCCATAACCCTCCCAGCGTCAGCACGATGCGCGGGTACTCCACGCTCGCGTCCGTCACCTTCCATTTTCCGCCGTAAAGCGTCGCATACCGGAGATTGCAAAAGTGCTCCTGAACATACGGGTCAGCGATGATGCTTAACGTGTTCGCAAGGCTGATATCATCGTTCACCTTGTCGTGGGACTGTAACCTGCGCATGTTCCGTGTCAGGTCGCCGTAACAGTCACGCTCTGTCACGATCTCCGAGTGCACACTCAGCTCTGTCTCCTTGGTCTCCACGAAACCAAGCTTCCCAAACCACTTGCTCATAGCACTTTCACTCCATTTTGAATTTTCTGCTTACTTTTCGGCAGAAGCAGCCCATGCCTGGGTCTTCACGGTCTCACCGGTCACAACGGTGATCACACCGGTCGCACCAAAGGCCACAGGCACCAGATAGTTTGCGCCCTCCACGATCAGCAGACGGCCCTTCACGAAGGCATTCTCGATCTCGGCCTTGGTCGCGGTCTCCTTATAACCTTCGTCGGCATACAGCTTGTGGTCAGCGGTCTTGCCATAGGCCACATAGTTTGCAACGTGCAGGTCCTTTCCCTGCTCATAGAGCTTGTTCAGCATTTTGCATCTCCTCCTTATCAGGCAGCCTTATACTCAATGGCCATTGCGCCGAACGGGGTGGTCATGGCACCGGAGCAGCGGGTCTCGATCAGGTACTTCTGCTGGTTGTAGTCGATGTCAAAATCATCGAACATGTTCACAGCACCGCCCTTGTCTGCGCCAACGGTGTAGTCAGCCAGATTCACGATGATGCCAACGAACTCGCCGCCCAGCTTACCAGTCATGCCTTCCATCTGCGGCACGGTCACGATCTCCTTCACGCGCAGCGCCTGTGCCACTTCCGCCTCGTTCTTGTACAGGCGGTGGCCGATCTTGTCCTTGAGCAGCAGCAGGTCGGTCAGGGTATCATCGGTGGTGTAGAAGGTCGGGTTGCCTGCACCCTTGTAGTTCTTGCGGGCCTTCAGCACAGCGGTCATCATCTTGTCCAGCTTCGTAGCAGTGTCGTCGCCGGCAGCGGTCTCCACCTGCACCTTGATGGTAAACAGGTCATCGTCGTTGTAAATGGGACGGATGTTGCCCTCGTTGATCTTATCATCGCTGGAGGAAAGGCGGCCGTCACCGATCAGGTATGCGCGGGCCAGCTCCTCATTCAGCTTCACGCGCATCTCCTGCTTCAGCCATGCGATCACGTCAAAGCCGGTAATGTCCGCCACATCGTCGCGGTCCATCTTCTGCTTCTTGTAAACGGTGGTGGGGGTAGTAGAGCGCTTCAGCAGGCTGAACACCTGCTCCTTCTTGAAGTTACCCTTGATGTAACCCTTGGCGCGGGCATCCTCTTCGGTCAGGTCGGCAGCCATGCTCTTCACGCGGCTGAAGGGAATGTGGTGCACGCCGCTCATCACCTTGCTCACCCAGCTCTGGTCGTTGTCGATAATGCGGGGCGGGGTGTCCAGCAGGTGGTCCTCGGGGAACAGCCACTCCACATCCTCAATGCCGTGGGCGATAAATGCGTCCTTCATGCTGCCGCAGCTCTTGCCGTCTGCAATGGCGGCATTGATCTCGTCCATGCTGTGGCGCAGCACGCCCTGCTCGGGGTCATTGTCGAAAACGTTGTGCTTCATGTCGTCCTCCTCGTCGTAATCGTCGTAATCGTCTTCGTCGTCTTCCTCATCGTAATCGTCCTCTTCGGGGTCATCGTCCTCGTCAAGGTCGTTCTTGGCCATGCCCACCAGAGCGTACAGAGCTTCCTTCTGCTCGTCGTTCATGGTGTCCACAACTTCTTCCAGCGTCTTGCCGCCTTCCTTTGCCATTTCGTCATCCTCCTCGTTCAAAGGGTTGTCGTCAGGGTCAAGGCCGTGTTTCAGGCTCAGGCCCCCGTCCGTATAGATAAAGGCTTCGCCGCCTTCACCGTCGCTGTCCGCGCCATGCGCCACGATCTCGTCGATCAGTGCACCAGGGTTGCATCCGGCCAGTACCAGGCTCAGCTCCCGGATCACGCCGTGCATCACTGTCTGGCCAGCTTTCTTCAGGCCGTTTGCAAAAATGCTCATGGCATCAATGTCTCCGCTGCGCACGGCCTCCAATGCCGTCTGGCCGCTGGGGGTATCATTCATCTTCACATAGGCATAAACGCCGTCTCTCCGGTTCTGCAAAAGGGCATGACCCAGCACGTATTCCGGGCCGGAGTGGTTGTGGTTCCACACCACAGGCACCTTTCTGCCGTTGTCGTCCGCAAAGGCGTTCGGGGCAATGATCAGCCCGTCATAGCACTTCGTGTTCACCTTGGTCGCATAGCCGGAAAAATCATAGTCGAAATTTACTGCCATTTTGATTTTTCCTTTCATTAAAAAAGGCTCCCTCTGAGAGGGAGCTGTCAAGCAGGGCTGCCGTCAGGTGGCCTGCGAGACGGAAGAAGTTTCCCTTGCCAACAGCCGGTCAACCGTTTCTTTCCCTCCCGCCATGGCAGTCGGAGTCTCCTGGTCAGAGCTCTGGTTCAGGTTCTTGTTGCTCAGTTCGTCCGCACGTGGGTCTTTGCTGGGCTTCAGGCCGATCACCTGCCGGAACTCGTTGCTGCTCATGATCTCGTTGCGGGTGAACTTGTCCGCCATTTCCGCCACCGTGCCAATGGGTGCCAGCTTGAACGGGTCACGGAAGAACAGAATGCTCTGCCCCTGGCTTCTTGCTGTCCGGGTCAGGAACTTCCGCTTCATTTCGTCGGTAATGGCGCTCACGATGGGCTCCACGATGCGGTTGTAGTAGTTGGTCATCGCGGCCTCGTCTGCGGTACCATTCATGATTTCGAGGGTAATACCCAATTGACTGTAAAACATGTTCGTCAGGTATTCGATCTGCTTCAGAAGGTTGTTTTCAAGGCTGCGGTTCAGCTGTGTCACCCGCTCGGTGCCGTCTGTCCACGCAATTCCGTATTTCGAGTCGCGAAGCTGGTTCTCAATTTCCAGCCTGCGCCTGTTGGCCTGCTCCCGCCGCGCTTCGCTCTTCACCACATAGGGCAGCTGGATGATAAGGTCCAGCTTTCCTGCACCTGCCTGCTCATCCACGACGTCCAGCAAACTCAGCTTCCGGATCAGGCGCTGCATGGTACTGTTGGTCTCGTTCATGATGGCGTAAAACGGGTTCTCAATCAGGGCCACCGTCTTTTTGGGAAGCACCAGCTCTTCTTTCTGGCCGGTCTTGTCGTTGTAAAGCCGCACCCGCACATGCTCCGGGTACCACTCCAGCACTTTTCCCACCCGCATAGAGTAGATCTTGTAGCTGTCGCTCTGGCTCGGGTCAAAGTTCGTTTCCACCGGCACCACGGCTACCACACCCTCGTCCAGCATGCTCATCACAATGTCCTGCATAAGCCCCCGGCCCGTCTGGTCGAGGTTTGCTTCCAGATTCAGGCAATTATTAAGGCCCGATTCAATGACCGAATCAAACCGACCATTGCCATCGAGCCTTACATGTTGTATCGTGATGGCGCTGCAGTCCATCGAAATGCGGTTGTATACGCTGGTCACGAACGTCCGCTCGTTTCCGCGTGTCAGCCGCACCCGGTCAGGTCGGTAGCTGTATCCGCCCGCATATCCTCCAAAGTTCCGGGGAGGGTCCCGGTTCAGAAAAGCGTTCCAGGCGTGCTTCAGCCGGGAACCAAAACTCAGTTCTGTTTCCATTTTGAATTTTTCCTCCCGGTGTTACTTGTCGTCTTTCTTTTCCTTATCCAGACTGCCCGTGCCGACAGCATTCGCCAGATCAGGGTTGTTGAAGATGGACATCACCGTCTTTTTTCCGGCGTACAGCATTGCACCCGTAGCCATCTTGGTCAAAGCCTGCTGGCTTGCATTCGTGAATACGGTCTTCACAAAGGTCTGCCCGCCGTTGATCTCCTTTTTCAGGCTCTTCACGTCCTTCTGCAGCTGCAGCCGCTCTCGCTCCAGCTTCAGTTCCTTGTTCGGGTCGTCCTCCCGCACATTGGTCTGCCCTGCAAGGTCGCGGTACTGCTTTTCCATCTGCATCCTGTTGATCTGGGCCCGCAGTTCTTCGTCGGTGTAATCGCCGGCGCTTTTCTTCGGTGCTTTCAGGGCATAGGCGGGCTTTTCCTCACCGGTCTCGCCCTCTGCACCGTAACGCTTGCGTCCCGCCGCAGTCAGGGTGCCGTCCGGGTTCTGGTAGCGCCGCACGCCCCACTTCTGCCCTTTGATGCCCCAATGGTAAAGTTCTTCACTTCTTACCATAGGCATCACACTTTCTTGGGGCTGTAACTCTTGCGACTGCGGATGTTGTCCATGACCCGCTTCAGAAAATCACGGCCAGCCTTACTTGCATTCCGACGCTTTGCACGGGTGCGCTTTGCATCCATCTGCACCTTCTGGCGGCGGATGCTCTGCCGGTGCTCATTGCGTTTACGGGCGGTGTCCATGTCCTTTTTCTGAGCGGCAACGCTCGCCTTATGCTCTTCGCGCGCTCTGGCAGTATCCATCTGCTTTTTCTGTGCAGCAACGCTTGCCTTATGCCGTGCACGGTCAAGGCTCTTTTTCTGGCTGGCTACACTGTTCTTGTGTTCTTCCCGTTCCCGGACCACATCCATGGCTTTCTTCTGGCTTGCAACGCTGTCGCGGTGTGCACGGCGCTCATCCAGTTTGGCTTTAGTGCTTGCAATACTTGCTTTGCGGCGTGCACGGTCAAGCACCTTCTTCTGGCCCGCCACGCTCTGCTGGTGCTCAGCCCTGCTGCGGGCGGTGTCCATGTCTTTCTTCTGTGCAGTGATGCCCTCCCGGCGTGCGCGGCGGCGATCCATTTCCGCTTTCTGTGCACCAATGCTCTTCTTTTCACCGCTGCGGCCGTTCTTGTAAGCGGCATACTCTTCTGCCGAGTAAAAGTAGCGGTAAACGTTCTTTCCGCCCCTGTTGCCCACCAGCTCGCGGGCATAGTACCGGTGGTCGTCCCGCTCGGCACCTTTCTGGCCATGTGCAAGATATTCCCAGTAATCCATTTTGAAAAACTCCTCCTTTTCTTTTTGTGTCTTATGGCTTTGAACTGATTTCTTTCATAGCCTGTTGCTTTTATCCCCGTTTCAGTGCTATACTGGCTTTAACAGCTTTTGTTTGTAAGGAAAGGAATGAAAGACATGGCAACGATCACCTGTCCTGAATGCGGTAAAAAGCTCCATATCACAGATTCCAGACGTGATTTTGTGTTCTGCGAGTATTGCGGTGCCAAAATCGAAATTGCGCCTTTTGTCCGCAATGCGGCAGAACCTTCCGAGCCTGCTGAACCAGCGGAAAAAAGAGATTGCGGACATACTGCCGCAGATTTCGCATATCGCCTCGTCGATGCTTTCGCTTCTCCATTTGAAGAGTGGCGTACCAAAAAGCGTGCCGAGGAAGAACGCAAACAGCGTGAGGCAGAAGCAGCCGAGAGCAAAAAACAGGAGCAGCAGGCACGCGAAGAAGCCGACGCCCGTGCCTATGCAGAATACCGTTCTGCTCAGAACGAAAAATACGCCCGTCAGGTTGGCAAGTCTGTCGCCAAAGCCATCAACTATTACAGAGCTAATACCAAAAAATGCCTCATTGCCGGCGGTCTTGTTCTGGTTCTTCTAATTTCGGCGGGTGTCTCTTCGTCAAACAGCAAACGGCATGCACAGGAACAGGCAGCTCATAGTGCCGAGCTTGCCAGACTGGAAGAGGAGCGTGTTGCCAATTCCCACCTTGCAATGGGTGAAGTTATGATGCCTGTCATCTCGGATTACGGTGATTACCGCAATATTGTCAAGCAGCTGAAAGATGCCGGCTTTATCAATGTTACAGCCGAAGGCAAAGGTGACATGATCCTCGGGATTTTTGAAACCGAGAACGACGTTATTGAAGTCACGGTCGATGGCGCCCCGGACTTCAAAGAAGAGACATGGTATCCCATGGACATTCCCATCGTCATTTTGTACCACAGCTTCTATTCTTCCAGTAGCTCATCTGATTCTTCTCAGGAAACCACTGAAGAAGAACTCTGCTACGGAGCCGAAAGTTCCGAGTACAGCGAGTGCTATTGGGTCATGCCTTCTTCTGGTATCGTCCGCTATTTCCTCAAAGCGCCGGACTCCTACGCAGCAGGCATCACTGGTCGCATCACGTCGGGCAATGCAAAAAGCGGCTATAAAGTCCACTTCAACTACCTCAACGGCTGGGATGAAACAATTACTGTAACGGACGATGGCCTCCAGGTTACCCGTTCTGATGGCACTGATGGCTCTTATACCATTCCGCGCACTTCAGATTTCATTCAATCCTCCTACGACGGCCCCATTTCCGATATCCCTGAGGGCGTCGACATGAACCAATATGTTGAGGAACAGATGGCTGTATATGGGATCGAAGCATCTTCGGATACAACCGAACAGAGTTCCTCAACTGCTTCTAAATCCACTTCCGGTGAAGAAGATACAGCTCTCGGCTATGTCATGAACACGGGAAGTTATCGTGTTTATTACTACATTGACTTTGCGAACCATGAGGTTTATTATTTTGCCCACGGAAACGGCGACGAAACAGCCATGAGAGCTAAAATTGTTTCTGGCAGTTTCAAAGACGGCATTACTATTCATTTTAGTTATGACCGTGGTTGGGACGAGCAAATCAGTTTTTCTAAATATGACATGAGTTTAACTGACGGAAATGGCTATACTTATTCGTTCAGCAAAGCTCCAACAGGAGCTGTCAAGCAAATTCTCAGCACCAAAACTGTAATCAAGTAATCACTCAAACGCATCCCGGTTCACCTTGTAACTTACATACGCATCCATCATAGCGGCAACCGCATCGATCTTCTGGTCATATCTCTGTTTCAGAAGCTTGCGGTTGCCGTTTGTGTCTTCCAGCGTAACGCAGTTGCCCATGGCAAATTGCATCAGCGCTTCGTCAAACAACAACTTCCGCTGTTCACTCAGCTTCTTCAGCTCACCCAACGGCACGCTCTCGGTCTTTGCGCCCTGTATCACCTTTTCAATGCCGTATTCGCCGTTCTCTCTGGCCCACCGCTCCACAAAGTCCTTTGCATTGTATGGATCATAGCCAAAGCACCGCACATCGTACCGGCTCTGCTCAATAAAGGCGTCAAGGTCGTCGTAAACCTCCATCATGTCCAGTACGGTGCCTTCCATCACGGCCAGTGTCCCCTCCCGCATGAACTCGTCATATTTCTGGCGCATGGACTGCGGCAGCTTCGAGAGGGTGTAGCTTGTAATGTAGTCCCGCGTCTTCACACCAAAATATCCGTGTTCCAGCGGGAACAAAAAGGTAAATGCGCAAAAGTCGTCACCCTGGCTAAGGTCTGCACCCAGTGCGCACGGCAATTCCCAAAAGTCCCTGTGCCGGTGTGGCAGTGTCTCTTCATAGGGGAAAAAGAAGGTGTAGCCTTCCATCGGGATGCCGAAGCGTTTTGCCAAAATGTCGTTGCGGCTGGCGGGGGCCTTCTCAGCTCTTTCCACGTCCAGCTGGTAAGCTTCATAGCTCACGGTCTGCCCAAGGTTCGGGTTTGCCTTTACCCACATGGCAGGGTCATTCACCTCGTCAAGGCTGTCAAGCTTGTAGTACCAGATAGAGACATGCGGGTTCACGTAGTCGCCTTTCAGGATGCTCATCAATTCCATTTTGATGTCATCGCCGCATCCGTTGCGCACCGTACCCTCCGAGCTTGTGGCAACAATAAGGTAATCCTCCACTTTGGAACTGCCCTGCTCAATGGCGCCAATGGGATCTTCCCGGATGGGGCAGCTCAGCCATTCGTCAACTGTTGCAACCTTGTCTCTCCGTCCCTGCAACTTGTCAATGCTCATGGGGCGTATTTCCAAAAGGCTGTTGGTCAGAAAGTTCTCAATGCCTTTTTTCGTACTGGCCAGCTTCATTCTGGCGCTTGCCGAGCCTGTCGTGCTCTGTAAGCTGCCCTCGGTCATAAAACGGTAAAGAGGTCCCCTTGCCCGCGCAATCGCTGTGCGTACCGGGCTAAGGACCTCTTCTGCCTGTTTCATGGTGGGTGCCGTCGTGATCTGCTGGGTCGTGTGTCCGTCTACGGTGAGGAAGTATTGCTGCAGACAGCTGTCGTACATGCTCTTTGCCGCGCCGCGTGCCACGATCAGGTATTGTTTTCGCACAAGCCGGTGCTTGATGCGCTTTGTCACATATCTGCCGCCGTGTCCGTCGGGGCCGGGCTTGTACACTGTACGTTCCTCAAAGTAGTACCAGCCAAATATCGCTTCTGCCCAAAGCTTAAAACTGTCCAGCAGTTTCATGTCACTGCCATCGGTCAGGGTAAGTTCCCGTTCGCAGAACTTCACAAAGCCTTCCACGGCCTTATCGTCATAGTAGATGCCCGGGTTTGCGATCAGGTCGTCGATCCGGTTCATCTCCATGCTGATTTCTCTGCAAACGGGGATCTCCCCGCGCATCACGGCCTCCCGGAACCGGCCGTAGTAGATCGGCGTTGCCGTGTTCGAGAGTGCCATTTTGATTTTTCAGCTCCTGTTTTTATTGATCGGCTTTTTCCGCGCTGTCCTTCTCGTTCAGCATCTCGGTCAGTTCTGCGTACTGTTCATCGGTCAGCTTGTTGGCAGCGTAGAAGATGTCCAGCTTCTTTGCCATACCAGCGGTCTGACCGCGCTCGATCATGCGTTTGCAAGTGTTATAAAGTGCCATAGTATTCCTTCCTTTCTGTTTATGCGCTTTCAGTTGTTTCGTCATCGGTCACGCCCAGCTCCAAAAGAGTCAGGCGATAGTCCTGGTCAACGTTCAGTGCGTCCGCGTCTGCCAGAGCAGCATGCAATGCCGCCACCGTGTCCGGCAGCTTCTTCCGGGCTTCGGCCTTTTTGCGCTCTTCTTCCTGCGCGGCCAGCTCTTCGGCGGTGTAGCGGATGTATCTCTGCACCGGCACCTGTTCCACCCATTCCTCCTGCGCCTTTACGCCGGGGCGGTCAACGATCTTCTGCACGTCCTTGCCACCGTTCGGATACTCGGTCACTGTCTCCCAGTGCCACTGCTCCTCCACGCCCTCTACGGCGGGGTGGGTGATCTCTTCGGTGCTGGTGGTCAGGTAGCCCAGCGTCAGGTCCGGGTTTTCCACGACCGCGCCGGTCTCGTCAAGGATCTTCATTGTGTCACCTCCATGGGGGTCACATATTTGCCGATTCGCGAGTAAGATACTTTTCCGTCAGGACTTTCAGCCGACAGCATCCACTGTCCGCCGGTCTTGCCGGAGTCACTGCGGTTTACTTTTACGCATCCATTTTCGTCCAGCTGCATCGGGGGCACAAAGCTACCGTCGCTGCGCCGCAGGTGGAGTCTGATTTTGCAGGTTTTCCACTCTTCCGGGATGGCAAAGTGCAGACTGGTCGGGTGACCCTCACTGCCAAACTGCAATGTTGCCACAGTGTCAAATGTCACAGGGATCATCGTTCAAATCCTCCTTTCTCATGCCACGCGCTTCCAGATGTGCACATAGTATGCGGCGGGCTGCACGGTATAGCTGCGGCCGTAGATAGGATTCGAGCGAGAAGCATCAAATTGAATATTATATTGGCTTCCAGAATGTCCAGTGTAACCGCCATAACTAGTGCTCTTTTCACTAAAAGCCAGAGAACCCTTAGCGGAAAGTACGTTAGCATCACCACTAAAGGGAGACCCGCCTACGTCTGTTGATTTTGTTGTAAAGCTGCCTGTGATGTTCGGCAGTCCGGCCTCCACCGTGCTTCCCGCTGTGTAGCCTGTGCCAGCACCCATCAGCACGCGGTTAAATGCAATCTCCTGCCATGTACCGCCGAACAGTTCGGCGGGACTGGTAGTGCTAACTGTTTGAAAAATACTGCCCACGGGGTAGGCAGACAGGCCGCTGGACGCAATGGCCTGCCACGTCCCATCCCCGCGCAAAAATTTACCCTGTGCACCGGCTGCGGGTGCAGGCACAAGGCCCGCTTTGCCAGCCGCGCTGTCAGTGGCGGCGGTCATGTTGGCGTAAGTGTGGTCAGTAAAAACGGCGTTGGCCGGTACATCCTTGTCCAGCGAGTGAGTGCAGGCCACCGGCTTGCCGCCGATGATATATACCGGTTTCGTCGCACTGCCCGCCATCGCAGTGTCAAGTTTTACAGCGCTGGTAGCACTGCCGCCTGCAGATGCAGAACCCGCGTAGCTGTGCGCGTGATTCTTGGCCGCAAATACGCTTTCCGCCTTGCTCTTGATGTACGCCCACAGCATACTCATGGGCCTGCGGTGGAAGGTGGTGCTGGTGCCGCCGCCAACGTACTGGCTCACATAGTAGTCCGCATCAGTAGGGGTCGAAGCATCGGTGGTCAGCGCGTTGATCATCGTGTTCAGGTCATCGGCGGTCTTGTTTGCTTTGTCAGTCAGCTTTTTATCCACCTGCGTGCGGGTGTAGTAGTCACTCATGTTTACCGTCACCATGCTGTCACGCCAGGCATTGGTGTCGCGGTCCCATACCCAGATGCTGTCCGTGGTGCCCACCACAGCCCACCAGCCGTTTTCACCCACGGGCACCGCAGCAGTCAGGGCGTCTGAGGTCTCATACCAGCCCTGCGCGCCCAGCGTAATGGTGCGCACCTGCTCGAAATATTCCTTTATGGCCTGCAGGTATTCACCGGATTTTGTTTCGCTGCCCTTCGCATTGGATGCGCTTGTGCCAGCATTGGTCTCGCTAGTCTTTGCTGCGCTTGCGCTGGTGCTGGCAGTGCTGGCCGCACCTGTGGCATTGCTGGCCGCGCTGGATGCTGTCTGGGCATCTTTTTTTGCGGCTGCTGCACTGTCAGCAGCTGCGGTTTTGCTGGTATTGGCATCATCTCGCGCCGCTTCGGCTTTCTTTGCGTTGGCCTGAGCACTGGCGGCGCTGGTACCAGCATTTGTCTCGCTAGTCTTTGCTGCGCTTGCGCTGGTGCTGGCATTCGTTTCACTCGTTTTTGCGACCTTCGCACTGGTCATGGAGTTTGTCTCCGAGGTCTTTGCCGCACTGGCCGAACTGGCAGCAGTTGTTTCGCTGGCCTTTGCTGCCTTTGCACTGGCGGCAGCGGCATTCACAAAGGTCTGTCCGTATGCCTCCACTTCCGCCTTCAGCGTCGCCATAAAGTCCCGGATCTCAGAAATGTCAGTTTTTGTGTCTACCACCAGGCCTTCCAGGCATTTTGCCTTGCCAAGCGTCGTGTGGAACGCACAGTTCACCATTCCGCCAGTGGTAATAAGGCCCACCACAATAAAGAACACATCGCCCTGATACGCTACAGCATCCGCCGCCACAATCCAGTCAAACACCACCGCATTGCCTTCAGTGTGTTTGCTCGTCACCGTGTAATAGTTTTTGTCACCGTTTGCATTCTGGTAGTTGATGCGCAGGTCAAACTTCGACATATCGTATCCGCGCCATGTTTTGTTCATTCTAAATCGGATGCGGTTCGCGTCTTTATCTCCCTCAACGCCCAGCACCACACCCCGCTCCGGGATGGCAATTATGCGCAGGTCTTCATCGATCACAAAATCATAAGCGGTATCTTCTTCGCTCACATCTGCCATTGCTGCAAACTGCTTGTCCAAATCCACCATGTCACTTCACCTGCTCGATCAGTACCTTGTTTGTTATCATCCGCGTCTTGCCATTCTGGCCAGCAAGATACACCTTAAAGCTTTTTCCGTCCGTCACCTCGTCGGGTACGGCGCACTCACCTTCCGCGCTCACAGTCACCGCATATTCGTCGTTGAACACAGCAATTTTCTTGGCCATAAGCCACTCCGGGTCACTCTGCTCAAAGTGGCAGCGCAGATAGCCTTTGCTTCCGGCTGTCACGCCGGCAAAATCACCGCGCTTTGCCAGCTGCTGCCCTTCCACGGCAAACTTCAGCATCCGCATTGTTTCTCCTCCCTGTCGCACTCGGCATACAGCCGCCATTCCAGTTCGCTGATAAGGTTTTTGGTCGCTTCCATCGTGCTGGAACTCTGCGGCGGGTCAAACAGCATCTTCACCTTCAGCGCCGTATAGCTCTTTACCGCTTCAATGTCTGCCCTGTTCTGGCAAAACTCGCTCCATGTTGCCGTTGCATCGCTGATGCCAAAGCCCTCCTGAGGCCCAACACCCATCTGCCGCAGGATCATCAGCACGCTGTTGATGTGCATGATAAGGTCTGCATCAAACGCCGTATACTCCTCGGTAAGTCCAAGGAGTTTCTTCACCGAGGTAAGGATACTGTCCATTTCCGATCACCTCAGTCTACAATGCACTGATTGTCCCACTTCTTGTAGGCGTCCAGATAGGTCTCGCCCTTATCGCCGTCGTGGGTGATCTCGTAGTACATACCGTCAGACACGGTGGTACTCACCAACGCCTTCCAATTCTGCAGGGTTTTGCTGAACCATACGATGAACACGTCCTCCATTGTCAGCTTCTTGCCGTCGGTCACGTCCACGTGAGCGTTAAAGTAGTCCACCACCAGCTGCTTTGCGCGGTTCAGCATTGCATCGTTTTTCATTTTGTTTTCCTCCTTTTATTATTCCTCGTGATCCATCACGCCCTCGGCTGCAATGGCTGCATTTGCCCAGAACAATGCCTCGTCCAGCTTTGTCAGTGCCAGACTGCGTTCCCTGCTTGGCGCAATACGCCGCACCATTCCTTCTGCCTCCTGCATCTTCAGCCGCAGGTTTGTGCTGTATGCCGCTTCCGCAACATTGAATTTTCGTACAGGGTACATCTTCATTTCCTCCATGGGCATGTGTCGCCAGGTCGTCTTTCGGCAAATGCAGGCTTTAGGATCGTATCATCTCCATAGTGGATGGCCTTGTGGGTCCGATCGCTCACGCAGATCACGTTTTCCGGGTCCAGAAGTGCGTCTGAGTGCTGAAGCACGTCCTCTTTCGTCAGCGGGTTCAGATGGTGGATAATAATGCGCGGCCGGATGGGTTTGCCGTTTCGTATCACCCAGTCGGTGATCTCGTGATCTTTGCACGCAAGGTCACACCCAGCGTCCCGCACAATGATCCTGTCCCGGAACTGCCGCCACTCTCTTGACTGGTAAAAACTCTGATTTAGCCACCGGTCAAAGCCAAAGGTGTCGTATCCAACCGTACCGTGCAGTTGCAAATAGTGGAAGCGGTCTTCAAACGTTGCATACTGACAAAGTTCAGTATAGGTCTTCATAAGCAGCTCACGCCCCAGCAGATCATGGCGAATACCGTGCAGATCATAGAGAGGCAAATCAACTTACTATGCAGGTTCTTATGGCCTTCCATTTCGTCATGGTAAGCGCATATAAATGTAAAAATCAGCGTACACCAACAGCCAAATCCGCCGAACCACTTATCAATAATTTGTGGAAGCCCGACCGCAATAGCCGTCAAAAGCGACAGAATACTAGGAGGCAAATACCACCAGTACCGCTTGTTTGTCAGTCGTTCTCGGTCTGTGAACAAGCATGCAAGCATGATCCACGGCATCGCCGCCATCAGCCAGAAACAGATTTTATCAAGCCCAATCATTGCTGTTATCCTCTTCGTCCTTACCACTGTAGATTCCCATTGCTTTAATTGCTTCGGCGTACATTTCCTCAGTGTTCTTTGCCGCCTGCAGCGCCTCGGTCTTTGCCCGCAGCAATTTGTTTTCTTCTTCCAGCTTCTCTTTTTCCAGCCGTGCCTTGCTGCCGGACAGCCGCAGGTAGTATGTTGTTTCCGCGCTGGATGCAGTTCCTTCGCGCAGTCGCTTTTCAACAAGGTCTACGGCCAAGGATATCATTTGGTTTTCTCTTGCTTCAGGAGACAATGCCGGACGCAACCCGACATCCTCACCAGAAGAAGCTTTTCGGGTTTTCATGCAGTTGTCATCCTTTCACATGAGTTTCCGGCTCTTTATGCCGTGTTTTGTAACTTTTGGCATCACTTTTCACCATGTTTTGACTACTTTTGCATTCCGTCAGTTTTTGTAAGGGTTCATGAGAGCTGTTTTTGGGGTGATTGTGTCTGCGCAAAAAGCCCGTCATTGAAAGGAGAGATCAATTGTGGATCAGAGATTCTAGGAGGTGAATCATGAAAACCAAGAGAACAAGGTTCAAACACTATCTCATGAGCCCTTACAAAAACTCCCGATCCATTGTATTTCTACAACAGATCGGGAACGCATCAGGGGTAAAAACCAAAACAGGCTCTGGTCTACACCCCAAAGCCCAAATATCAATTTTACCCCCGGGGAAATATCAAAGACCGGCGCGATTTAGGGAGGGGGTGGATTTTTTGGACCCCCCTCCCCCTGTCTAAGCGTCAGTTTAAGCAGCGTTTATGCCAGTTTCTGGGTCAGGAAGGGTCTTTTTGACCTTTCGATACAGGTTTAACGGATCAGCCATGACAATCTGATCGATTGCCTGCTCAATTTCGTAAGCATTTTCGTTATCAGACAGCTGATCGGACGTGTATGCGAGCCGCGCAAGGAGGCCGCAGGAATTGTAGCCGTGGTCGCAGTCAAAACGATACCACTGATCGAACTGGTCATGCGGATCGTAAGGATTGTCAACTGTAGTAAGAAAACAACGAACCATATTTCTCGCTTCCTTTTGCTCTTATTTGTTCAGTGCATCATAAATCGTAGACTTCGGAACATTAAGGGCTTCCGCAATCTGATCATACGTATATATGGCAAGCATCGCTTTGGCTTTTGCCAATTTGGCAGGCGAAAGCTTTGTAGTCGATTTCGGCATTGCGCGCTTGACAATTTCGGTTGAATCAGAAGAATTCAAGAACTTTGTCAGCAAGGAATCAGAAATTGCATGCTTCTGAACAGCTTCCCATTCGCGGTCACTGAAGACAATCTTGGTCCTACTGCTATTAGCGCCGACTTGCTCACGAGCACGCTGCATTTCGACGCTAGAAATCTTCTTAATCTCTTTCTTATCATCCTTATTGTTGTAATCCAGACCACGAGCTTCGACTATTGCCTTGATCTTAGAGTTCGCGATAATCATGGCACGGCGTTCCTTCGGTTTATTGGCTAGGACTGCCTGATACTTCTCGTTCAGGGATGCCACTTCAGCTGCATACTCCTTGGCTGCGGCCGGGTCACGCTGGATTCCCTTCATGTTGACAGATTCCTTGCGAGCCTTGTTGGCCAGGGCCTTCAGCGAGTTAGAAAAGTTTGCATACAACACTTCCTGCGCGGTTCCAGACTTCGAGGACATAAGCGTGCGCGCATCATCTGTTACCGAAATCAGACTAACCTCGGTTTCTGCCTTATGCTCCTTACCCTGTTTGTCTTTATAGACACGGCCACTTTCCTTATAAATAGGTTTGCCGGTCTCTTTGTCAATGTGGACACTGCCACGACGTTCAGGGATGCGGACAGTCTGCTTACGACGGGAAAGCAGTGTGGATGCTCCGCCATACTTCTCGTACTCGTTACCTTTTTCGTCTGTAAGTGTTCTGATCTGATACTTGCGCTTCAACTCCTGAATGCCGTTTTCTTTCTCGGAGCGCTTATAATCAAGCTTATGCTTCTCCGCATCGATAACGACCATCGAATGGCGCACTGCACGCTCCAGATCTTCAGGCGGTGCCCCGCGTAGCGTCATATCGGTGATGAGGTTCGAGATGATGCCCATCTCTTTCTGTTTCTCATCCTTCTTCATCAGACGCACGTTATTCGGATTGCCTTCCGGAACAGCATATGAAGTCTTCGGGTCAAAGCCTTTCAGACCGGGCAGAAGATCAGTGGAGTTGATGCGCACCTTATCACTCATGGGAATAGCCATAACGGTGTCACCATCGAAGTCTGCACCAGACAGGCGTTCAGCAACCTTAGAGCTGATGCCAATCGCATCGCGGACATTGCCAAGATTTGCTTTGCCACTAGCATTCTTGTTGTTGACAGTGACAATGGGGATCTCAAACGTGCCCGCATGAGGATATCGAACCAATGCAAGCTGAGTGCCATTCTCATATGTAGGGCAATAAGCTTCCGTTTCTTTGATCTTATCCAGCGGCAGAATAACTTTCGTTGCCTGACCAGGGAAAGCCGATGCCTTCAGTGTCATAGACGTTCCATCACACTTCTCTGCGAAGTCCATCAGCATCTTTTTCTTAACGGTCGGGTTCGTGTAGTGCATGATCTCATCATACTCGGCTTTGTAATCAGCCATGGTAAGATCAAGCTGTTTCTTGATTAGTGGCAGAGGCTGCTTGGAAAGAAACTGAGATGAAACGTTCTTGGACATATCATCCCAGTCGCCTTCCCATTTCAACTTATTGATGGGAGAAAGGTGCTCTTTGCCATCTTTTCCGATGTAGGTGCTCTGGCCTTCCGCAGTAATAGCAGCGCCAAATGGATTGCCCGGATCATTCTTGATCTCTTTGAACACTTTCATCTTAGGTGTGCCAGAAGGCTTGTTCGTGTTGAACATAACATCAACACCATCCGGCATCTTGTCCGAATACATGGCCATGCCTTTCAGATAATGGCTGTTATCTACCATGATACGGACCTGAGCATAATGGGAGTTGCCAAGATCCAAATCAGGAACACCGCGACGAATCTCCATGACACCATCCTTTGCCAGACCGCCTTCATCGCCGTAACGAACTGCCACACGCTTCGAGTCTAAGCTTGAGGGAGGCTGCAGCTGACGAAATGAACTGCCGCCGTCATCAGAATGATAGTCACCCAAAGACTGAATGTCACCCTGATGCTTATAGGCATAATTCTGATCGTATTCAGGCTTTGCCAGAACAGTGATGTTGGTCTGCTGACGAAAGTTGGTAGGTTGCTTGATGCCAACGCCATAACGCTTGTAGCCATGTTCTGCTTCAAGAATATAAATGGCCTCGTCCATCTTACCTTCTGATACACCAAGAGTAAGATTTGTACCCTCAGACACATCGACCATACCCTTCTTATCAACTTCTTTTTTCAGGGTCTCGGCGATCTTTTCAGCCTGATCTTTCTTGGTGCCAACGCCGTTCTTGTACATAGAGCGGACCGTGGATTCAGGAAGCCCAAGCTTTTGACCGATTTCAGTCCACCCCATATTAGGATTTTCCTTCTTCAGCTTCTGGATATCATCCCACTGTTGAGCTTTACGGTCATGTCCAGCTTTGGTTTTAGCGACACGAAACTCAGTGGCACCGAGCTGATATTCGGGCGGAAGCGTATCATTGATAGCTTTCAAGATTTCGCCCTCAGACATACCCTCAGCCTTATATTTCTCGACACGGGACAGAAAGTCACCAGAATGCTGATACGGAGTTTCACCACTACCCCACGGATAACGACCAGAATGGCGCTTGGTGCCGTAATGCTCAAGAGTATCGTCTTCTCCGCCATACGCAAGGCTAAAGTAACTCTTCAAATCTTTCTCAACCGGGTTCATCATATCAGCACACTCCCATTCTCAGCTTTGCAATGATCGGATCAAACTCGCGAATTTTATCCATGATCGGATTGATGTCATCAGGACAAGGGTTTGCGATGAGAATATCATCTGATTGGTAGATGCGGTTCTCGATCTGGATTTTCTCGGGTTTGATTCGGTATTCGAGACAGAACAGCGCATCATAAATCAGGAGCTGTTCCATGTGCGCCGGAATCGCTCCGGTCTTCAGGTCGTGGATTCTGAGAATATCATCTCGGAAGCAGATAGCATCTGCCGTTCCGAAGCAATTATCAGAATAGTACAAAACCTGCTCAGGTGTCATACGGAAGCCGATGGCATCGTTGACATAATTATTCAGGGTTTTCTTTGAACGGGGAAGCTTTTGGCCGAGCTCGATGCACTTTGCTGCAAACTCATGCAGTTCGGTGCCTTTCTGGGTGGCCATGAAGTTGGTGTATACAACAGCAAGTTTGTCAGGGTCATAATTGATCCAGTTATACTTACTAGCGCTAAGAAAAGCGTGTTGTCCTCTCAGACGCGAATGATCGTTGAAGGTCATTCAGAATCTCCTCCTTATTTTCCGGGCAAATGAACGCAGCATAACTCATCTGATTCATCAGATTAACATAGTAATCCTGATTCGGTCGATGAGGCGCATTCAAGGAGCGCTTGCCTTCGAGTGCTGCCCATCGGTCTCTGTACAAAATCAAGAGATCAGGAATACCCTGAATCTCATTGGGATCAATGTGTAGGACGATGCAGCCAGGGAAGCGTTCTTTGAGTTCTCTTACCAGATTTGTCTTGAATTGGTTTTCCAGCATAAAATCTCCTCCAAAAAGAAAGAGGAGTAGCGCGTCTGGGACGCACTCTCTCCTCTCCATAAAAGGGACAGTATTTTACGCGCGGATTCTAACGGATAATAACGGATTTAAGCGGATTTTACAGCAAATAAAAAAGACGCAGATTTCTCTGCGCCTCTTAGTCAAAAATATCATTTGGGCCGATGCTGGTAGAAGAACAGGTACCAGTCTGGCACACCGGCTTCTAACATTCGGCCATCGTCGTATTCAAATTTTCCGTAGTCCTCGCTCAGTTCAAGGTTCGACGACTCATACTCATCCAACTTAATCGGATGATTGATTTCATCTTCTGTCTTTGTGATGTCGCACTCTCTGCAAGTCCAGTAACCCTGTACTTCTTCAGTCATCGGCCTTCCGCACTCACATACCGGTATCTTCGTATGCAGTTCCACGAACTTGTTTGCGTAGCAGGTTAGCAGGTTTCCGGCAGCATCCGTAGTGGTCCATTCTTCGAAGCCATCGTCATTGATAAAGCGGTTCATATAAGCCATCTTTATTACCTCATAAGCATCTAATCGGTGTGTACAACGGTCATTTTGAGTATACAACGCTGGTTGGGTTCTTACAAGCTAAAAGCCTTGAACTATTCGTGAATTTTGATTTCTGCCCACTTGCCCACTTTTTTCTCTTAACTATATATAATATTTTTATTTTTTTATAGTGTAAATAGAAATAAAAGTGGGTTTTTGGGCAGAAAGGCGCTTTTGTTTAAAAAATCAACGTATTTGCGTTATATTTTGTCCGAAAATCATGCCCACTTTTGATTTTAAAAGTGGGCAGAAAGTGGGCAAATGGCTGGAAAATGTGAAAATTTTGTGAACAAAGCATCCGATTTCCTAACCTAGAATAGAATTTCATGATTTTTTCACCTCCTTGCCCAGAAAAAAGTGGGCAGAAATTTCAAAAGTGGGCAAAGAAAAAAGACGCTGAACGATTCGCCAACGTCCTTTTTCAGCCAATTTCTAGCTGCTGTCAATGCCGATTTTCATCAGTCGCTCATCTCCTCTACTTCTTTTTTGTTCAGATAGTCAGCCGCAGCATAAACAAATCTACGAGGTGTAGGGGGCCGTTCATAAATCTCACCAAGAGTCTCCTCCATGATATCCCGATGAAGACGCCACGCAACAGCGACTGCTCGCCGAATGTCATCATTGATCTTTTTTCGTGAGACTCCGTAACGGTCGCCGAGAATACTATAGTAATCACGATGATATCCAGGTTCCAAAAGACTCTCTCGTGCAATATCGATTGCTTCGCCGAGTGTCTCAAAACTCACAAGGAACATCTCTAAGCCAAAGCATCTCAGCAAATTTCGTGTCTGGTTAGTCACAAGTTCACCCTCCTTTACAGCCGTACAGTGAACGCTGTGATCATACCACACCCAAGAACCAGCATACACTTCAGAATATCTTTTCCCGGCACAGTTACATGCACAACTTTGCCCTCTCGCCTAGTACGGGTGCCAATCCTGAAACCGCTCATGAATGCGTGCACATATAGACAGCACATCAAAGCAGCAAGCAAGAATCTTATCATACAGACTTCTCCCATCCGTTTTCTTTATCTACTGACGTTCGTTTGACTTTGCCAAGCACTACTCGCCATGCAAAGACCTCATCCAAATATCATGTAAACCAGAAGCAAGAACCATCCTGTATATCTGATGATTTTCTGTTTTTCTTTGCCGATGTTCTCAGCAAAAGACATTCCAATCGCGATAGCTTGCAAAATAACGCTTGCGAGCAGCACAATTCGCATCACTTCACCATAGAACCCTTTCCCGTCTGGTCATCCTTCGGCCAGTACGTGTAAATATCATCGAACACCACCGGGATCTTGCTCTGCAGTTCCTTCAGCAGCGGGCACATCAGTTCTCTCATCTGAGGATGGGCCGCCACAGGAGTACGCAGCTTGAAGATGTTGCGCCACTCACGGTAGTTGGCCGTGACCACGATCTCAGTCTTCAAGCACAGCGGCAGCACGCAGCGAGCCTGTTCGGGACGCATACCGAGTGCGATCATATCCTTATAAAGGATTTCTGCAGATTCGCAGGAATCAAGCCAAGTGCTGCCAGGCGTATATTCTGCGCTTTCACATTTCTTGTCAGTGTCGGTCACATCAATATAAAACGGCCGAATAAAGCTCAGCTCTCCACCAAACTTATCCTTCGAGTAGTTGCAGTACCGCGTGCTCTCCTGCGCAAAGCTCGCAATTCGGTGCCGCACCAGCTCATTGGCAATGCCACGATCGCACGTGAACAGCACGCTCAGCTGAGAATGCTCAAGCATGGCCTCGTGCCCTTGCTTCACCAGAAAGCCCACCAGCTTCTTCGCAGACTCCCCATCCGGCGTGATCTTATCCTCGCTCTTGTAGCAGACCCGGGCAACGCGCTCAATCTGCTGCAGCTCCTTGATGCCACCCTCAGAAATATCAGTGAGGATCTCGTACTTAGGTTCAACGATTTTCATAATTAAATCTCCTTTTCATCAGTGAATCCACCATTTCGAGCTGACTGAGGCTCTTTCCATTACCTCTTTGGGCCACCATACTGATGCCAATATCCTCGATCGGGATAATGTATCCGAGATGAGCCAGTTGCTTATGATCGCAAGTTTCCACCTTCGGACACTTCTGGCATTTAGGTGCAAGTATCGTAAGTGCTCCGAAGTCGTTGTTCATGTTGTCCACTCCGATATCATTTTGCACTCCCAATCCCCACAGATATCACCCGAAGCATGTTTCTTTGCAAACGCCATGCCCTTCTTGATGGCCTCCTGCTTATTCTCTGCTTTGACTTCAAAAGCCTGATGTCCACCACCATTGTCGGTACATTCAAACCAAAATATGTACTTCATATATCAGCCAGCCTTTCTCTATCAGGATCTCGCAAAATAGAATCCCAGTCTCTAATAAGTTTCCGTAAGCCATGATCATCTGCTATTGGGTTCATCGTTTCTTCATCATATTGCACTATGACACTGCCTGCTTTATCGCATCCAAATCCGCAATTCCGACACTGAATCTTATACTTGATTTCCAGGCTTGTCCCAGTGGTCGCTGTTCCGTATACAGTTGGCCTCACTTTTGAATAGCATACCGGACAACATCTCATATAAAATCCTCCAAAATCGAGTCAATCAGAATCTCCAGTACCCGGTTTAAGCCCGCCACCACACGATATGGCCACGGTTCTTTCGGCTTCACCCGGGAAGGGGTATAAGACTTTCTCAGCGCACCATAAAGCCACCTGTCGAACTGTCCAAGTGAAATATCATTCTCCATGCACCATTCACGGACATCTACGTAGCTAATGTCGCCATTCATGCAAAGCTCGACCACATCACGCAACTTAGCGTTCGGCTTGATCAGGGTATCTTTTTGAAGCTCGTAATCCTCAAAATACAAGTCCTCGCGTGACCCGTCAGGCCTGCGAATAACTTGTGCAAAAGCTTTGCCATCCGCATAAAGCGTCGTAACATCCTCATCAATGTCGATTCGAGGGATGTCGTACCTCCATATGGCCTCAACAACTTCTTCGTAGTCAATCATATCGCACCTCACAGCAGAATCCGAAACCAGATAAACCAAAGCACCTTCAGCGTGAATGCAATAATGATGGCCCAAGCGCACAAAATAAGTGTCAGCGCAATAGCCCGGCCAAGAAATTTGCCAACTTTCGTCCAAATATCAGTCACTTTTCGTCAACCCTTTCAAAACCTGCAAACTTTCCAAAGCCAATATTTCCATGCTCGCAGTGGTGAACCGGTTCATATTTTTTCAATTCAGGCACATGATTTAGAGCATCGGCTAAACCGACATAGCAGAGACCATCATTGAATTTCTGTTCGCATAAGCTGCATTTGTAAGCTGGAAAATAGAATGTTGTCACCCCACACACCTCCTAACTGCATCCACCCGGCACTCCGCAGCGTTCAACTCGAAAATAGCCGCATCCACAAATTCCGGGTCACAGTGCTCGAAGTGGTTCCGAGCCACCTCCAAGGCCTGCAAAGCCTCCCGCAGCGTATTGACTGTCGTCGGGATTGGCTCCATGCGGAATATCTTTTTGGCATACTCAGCAATTTTTTGCAGCATATTTCCTGCACCTCCACATCTTTGTAACCTGACGAGCAGTCAGCCAACCTTCTACGTCATCATGGCCAAGCAGCTGCGCACCCATCGCCTCGATAAGCCCCTGCTCAAAGCCATAGGAACCCCAACCCCAAATGCCATCCCATGTACGATTTCCAGCAGCATCATATGCAATAATTTGCTCACCACCATCATGCCGTCCGCCAGGAAGAAACTCCTGATTGTCCGGTCTATCCATCTCTGGCCAACGGCGTCCATAAGTATGCGGAACCTTAGCGTGCTTCAGCAGAATATCCAACTTCTGCATCTCAGTCATGCAACTCCGAACCCGCAGCTTCCAAGTTTTTTTCGACATGTTTCTCATTTTAGATTTCTCCTTTGTATTCCTGATATTTTACGATTTTGGTTGTTTCAGACTGGATATGATGCAGAATGTCGGCCATTTCAAAATGGCCATCTGCGGCCAACACTCCAGCAATAGCATTTAACGAATTCATATCGGTCATCGTAAGATTGACTTCAGGAATAACCTCGACACGTTCTTCACTGATAAAAGAGCCATATTCTCCACAATAATGGCACTTTATGCGTATGCGTCTCATTAAAATTCTCCATTCGATGATAAAAATAAAGAGCCGCAGATTTCTCCACGGCTCTTCACCTTTAATCTTCTCTAATTAGTTTCTCATATTCCTCATGTGTAATATACTCGTTTCTAAGTGCATCATACAGTCCGCAAAAACGGCCATTGTGATATCCGTATTTATACCCGCTGTCCCAAGCCTTGTTCCATGTCTCAGATTTGATCATATTGATCTTCGGTCTAATACATGTGTCATAAGCTTCAAACAGCAGTAATGCTACGGCACCGCACGTACATGCCATTTTTACAATAACCTTCAATGCTTTTTTCATAACAAATATCTCCTTTCAAATATGAGTTCACCTCATAAAGGAACTTGTTATTTTCGCGCCTTCTCCTCGAACTTCACGGGCTTCTTGCTGCCCTCCCGTGCACACTCCGTCAGGCACTCGTTGCAGGGTTCATCCGTCTCCAGCACATTGAAGTTCTTGCACTTCGGACAGTAGGTCGCATAGTCCACTTCGCGCATCCAGTCATTCATCAGGCTTCACCTCCCGAACGATTGTTACATTCCCACAATGAGGGCAAGTCGTCATCGCTCCGTCTGGAATATTGGTATACTGTGACCTTTTGCGGACCCACCATTCAGTCGGCGCTTCAAAATGACTACCACAGGAACTGCAGACAACTGTGATAAGCGGTTCATCGTTCGAGCTTTTCATCTTTACTGCAAACCTATCATCCAATTCCGGATGGGTCACCCGCTGGTTCAGTGCCCAGAGGAGATTCCAGCAGGCAGCGCGCAGGTGATCCTCATCGTCCATTCCGACCATGTACTTTGCCAGATGCCGAGAAGCACTGTCCAGCAGCGAATGCAGCGGGATGCCCTTGTCCACATTGTGCTCACCATACTTCAGCGCACCTTCCTCGCAGTGCTTGCTGACCTCAATGATACCATACCAAGGCAGAAGATCCATCCGCCCCTTTCCTGCATGCATATCACGCTTTGCACCGGTTTCAAATTCCGTGCGATCTCCACTATCTTTAATCATTTAGTTTCTCCTTCCAGTATTGCAGTAGGAATGTCCTGCATCAAAAATGAGTAATCAGATTCTTGCAACTCATCATCCCACATATTGACAATGGTGAGGAACGCAGTGTCCCTATAAAAGAGTTCCGCAAGTTTTATTTCACCCATTTTCTGAAGCCGATGAGCCGCCTGCTTACTCTGTCTTGCAAAATGGCATCTCGGATGGAAGAACTGCTCCGGACTCTTGATAACTTGAATAACTTTTCGCCGAGCACAAGAGCCCGCCGACTCATAATGGCATCTATCATCGAGTAAATACCCGATGATTTCGCCATCTAGCTTCACCACAATTTCCTTCCAGATAGCCGAAAGCGGACTGTTCGGTGCAGGTGTGTACGAAAATCCTCTCCACTTTCGCCAAAGTGGTTACTGAGGAGGATACTTTGGATTTTCTTGCGAGTTTTCTTAGAGATATTCATATTTCAACCTCCATAGAATTTCCTTTCGTTAAATGCTTTCTTTGAGTTCAGTGCCCTTGAAATCGCCAGATCAATGCCCGCTCTGCTCTTCAAATGATAGTAGAACAGATCCTTGTACGGCGTGTTCAACCGGTCAATCCGCCCAGAAGCCTGCTCCATAACCTTATAGGAGTAGTTCTGGGAATAAAATATAATGGTATCCGTCTTAATGCAGTTCCAGCCCTCGGCACCGGCGTTGTACTGCACAAGATAAATCCATTTGTCCGTATCCGGTATTGGTTGATGCTTGTGACCATTCCACTGAGCCACTTCTACGCCGTTACCATAAGGAAGATGCAGGAGAATATCCAGCTCATAGTCAAAGTTATAAAAAATGATGACCTTCGGCTTTGTTCTGCAAATATCCAGAACTTCCTGCTGCCTACTAGGATCAGTGTTCACAAGTTTCCGCAGCAAATAGCAGAACTCGCTGGCCGTTTCAATAGGTCGATTTTCATAAGGGTTCCAGCGAGATTTATGGATTTCCTTGTACTTTAGCCGGTCAAAATCCACATACACGGTCTCATGGTGCGGAATCGTCGGACGCTTGAAGTCCATATCCACAAGAATCCTATCACGCAGTCTGATAAGCCGAGTTGTGTTAATGTATCGGTCAATTTTCGGAAACTTGGAAAAACGACTATAGATTACGTGTTCATTGTTGAACTGCGTCCGGTTTTTATAGAATCCGTTTGCAATAAACACTGGAATGTAATCTGTCCAGCAATCTCCCGGAGTAGCGCTCAGAAGAATCCAGTCATTCTCCTTCGTGATTTTCAGGAAGGATTTGACCCATTGCCCGCTGCCAACAACTCTCTGCTCATCAAATATAAAGAAGGCATCTTTCGCCCCGATATACTTTCTGACGTTGTTCCAAGAATCCACCACAACCTTATGATGATACATGGCCGCTTTTTCATCTGTTGTCATCATAAACGGAAGCATTTCTTCTTCCCACTCGAGTGTATCTCGCTTGCGTGCCGTCGTGATGATATACAGATCCTGCGGAGGATCGTGCATCTTCACATACCGCTTGGTGTTGATCTGCCCCCCATTCTTGATGTAGTAGAACGCCAGACCTGTCCGACTTTTTCCGCTGCCGACACCACCGCATAAAATGCAGCCATTTCGCATTCGATTGACTGCATCCTGCTGGTAATCATACAGTGCTACTCCAGACACTTCGTTCGCCTCACTTCCTTGTGTACATGAATAGCTTCAGGACGGCAATGGTTCTCGTATGCCAGTAATGCAATCGTTGCCTCCTCTTCATCCTCGCCTTCGCCGAATAGCGTATAGGCAAACAGCTCTTTTCCATTGTGCTCAAAGACTTTCCATGTGTGCAATTTGTCTTCCATGTCAGTACCTCGTAAAAAGAAAGAGCCACAGATTTCTCTGCAGCTCTCTCGATCCTAAAGTCGAATGCCCTGTGTTTCCAGAATGTTCTTGAAAATAGCGCAGTTTTCGATTGTACTTCTGTACATGCTTGCCCTACAATCATTCCGCAGTCCGTGATAATTATCAATCGCGTACACCGACTCCACACTGGGATTATGTAATCTCAGCATAGAGGCCCAATATACAAGATTGTTAATTGTAATGTCTTCCTCCGTAATGAAATGGTAAGCCAACACTCGATACATTTTATCGGCTCCGCCAAGTCCATAAATATAAACCTGTCTGGTCATTCAAACCATCTCCTTTCATAAAGCATCAAGTATTTTTCGCGTTAATAGGTTTGTATTTTATTTTCAGCAAGGTAATTTCTGCAATTGTGTCAAGATCTTCAAGTTCCTTGTCGATGGTACGATTCTTATCTTTTATGCCATCGCATATGATCCGACGCTGGGTTTCCGTGAGTGCTTCATAAATAGTCATCGAGTCCGCTCTCCTTTTTCATTAAATATCAGACATAATGTCATGGTGGGTCAGGTGGGATTTGAACCCGCGATCAAGCAGTTATGAGCTGCCAGCTTTCAGCCAGACTAAGCTACTGACCCAAAATAAAAGAGCCGCAGATTTCTCCACGGCTCCAGGTTGTTTTATTTTAGAGTGTCTTACTCTTCCGGATCACAGCAATCGATTTTCAGATGAGTTCTTCCCCGTTCGTCGATCTCATGCCAGAATTTCTCCGGTTGGTGGAACAGCTTCTCATATTTGTCGATGTACTCCTGCGAAAGGTCGCCGAAGTCATCTTCCGTCAACCCTACAATAAGGAATGTACCGGCAATCACATCAGTAGGTGTACCATCTACATCCATGAGAGTCCGGTTAAAGCTAACACCAATCAGTTTTCCTTCCTCATTGCAGATAAGTGCAACCGGATCGTCCCACGGGTAGACCGCCTGAATCGGGCCGGCCACTTCTTTCTGAAGAGATTTGAGTGAGCCGTCGATTTCAATAACTTCAGGATACTTCTTGGGCTGGATTCTCAAGACTTTCATAATTCAACCTCCAAAAATCAAAATATAAGTCTGAGCTGCTGCCTCTGAGAACGCCATTTGCGACGTGGGCACTCACTGGCTGGGCATTCAACCGAGGACTAACCTCGGCACTCAGAAATATCATTTAATAAATTTCGAGGTTTGCTACACGCTCATCAATGCGCTTCTGTTCGATGACATCCGGTGCAATGAAGCTGATGTTCACAATGTAGGACGGAATGCCGTAGCTTTTCGCCGTGCGGTTTTCGATGATACAGCCACGATAGCTCTTGTCCTCGTCGTAGATGCCAATGAAGTAGTTTGCTTCCGACATCTTCTTGATGCTCTCACCGAGATACCAGAGAGCCTGCTTGCTATTCTCAGGAGGATCGCCCTCAAAATAAGTCGGAATGACCTCCAGTTCTTCACCAAAGACGGCCTCTGCAATCCGATGCATCTGCTCCATTGATGCTTTGATGGCGTATTCCGTGCGACCACGCATCGGACAGCTAATAAACAGTTTCTTCATGTTATCCTCCTTAGTACGGCAAATCGTTCGGGTCGTTGGGTTCGGCCATCTGTGCGTAACGGTCTGCATACGGGTCGTTGTCCGGGGCCTGCTCCACGTACATCACATCAGCGTACAGAGTATACTCACCGGGAGCATTACGCTTTTCGACAAGATTTGCCTGGCAGCAGACGTTCTTGACACGGATAAAGTCGAGCTGACCGATTGTCTCCGGCGTGCACAGAAGGCGCTTGCCCTGCAGGGTGATCCAGTAGACATGCGGCGGCCACTTGGAATCAACGTTGACCGTGACCGGCACATAGTAGGTCGGCACAAACGGCTCGTCATAAGTGTAGTTGGGGTTCGGGTGGGTCTCCTTAACGTTGATGCCCATCGCCTTCATATCCATGGCCTGCTCAACCGTAGGGATCACGATGTTGACGCGGCGCTTGTCCGAGCCAAAACGGTCACGGGTGGGATCACCGGAGAAATTAGTCTGGAAGATGAAACGGGTATCATCGATGTTTACTTTCTGACGCTTCTGGAACATAAATATCAATCTCCTTACCTTATTTATAATGTGTTGTAGTTATTGAACGGCGTAGAGTGCTCAACGTATTCGTCGATCAACCGGCAGCCAGCCTTGACTCGGACTCATCCGTCGGAATCTTTTGCTTCAGCCCGATATGCCATGCAGCCTTCTTCATAGCAGTCCATAAACTGACCTTTTTCATGTGCCGAATACTCGCTCTCGTACTTCTGAAACGGGCATTTCACCTTCATTCTCCTCGTTCAGCCTTTGCGGCAGTTATGTGGGCGAGTTCGTGTACGGTCTTTACCGTAATCGCTGCAGCCTGGTTCAGACCGGCCATAATGTCCGAGATCGAACCAATAGAGCCAGGTTCCTTCTTTTTCTTCTTAGTGTACTGCTTGAAGACCTTATGGAACCGGTTATCATTGCCTGCCATCTTCTTGACAATGGCCATGGCAAGCCCTTTTTCCGTATCGAAAGTATCTTCCGGGCCACACTTTACTACGGTTTTGGTCCCGTCAGACCACAGGACGACCGTTGCCGGATCATTGAAGATGACTTTGCAGATGCTGACACTGCACATGCCGAACTTCACAATATCATTCTTCTTGGCCTGCTCCATAGACTGGCGAGAGTAGTCAATCGCCATTCCTTTGTGTATAGCCCTTGTGAGTTCATGATTGTCCATAAGCACCACTGGGGGCAAATCAGGGCACATGTTCCAATTCCAATAATCCTTTCTCATTTATCTCACCTCAAAATTTCTTGCAGCCTCGTCCTGAACGTCATCCCACGGCATATCAGGTTTCTGCCAAGGGGGCATGCCAGCATCATCCGCTACGAACAACTCATAGTCACCGTATTTTGCGATGGCGTCTGCAGCATCATCGGCCATTTTGTCAAAATAAGAACGGTCGATATCTTTCTCCATCTGGAGTTCATGAACCATCTCACTTTCAAGCCAGCGATAGCCCTTGGAGCCTCCGACTGCTGCATAGGTCTTTTCTCCAGCATCATTAACGCCAGACTCCCGCAGCAGTACAGCACCACCACATCCGGGTTTGATGGGGCAGAACGAACCAACACGGCCGACGAAGATATATTTGTGCTCGCCCTCGGGCAGGTCTTCGTTCTTGTCCAGATAAATAGCGCCCTTGGAAACAGTCTTTGTCTGGCAAAGGTCCGCAAATACCACCGGCTCATGCGAGAACAAGGTCTTGAACACGTACGGAATCTGAAACTGTGTTCCAGTGGCTGTCCACTCCCTGCTGTGCTCCTCGTTCTTTTCCGGCATATAACCGTACTGCGCCTGACACTGGTCTGCATCCAAATATCTGGCAATGTACACAGCATCGTTCACAAGGCACATTTTCTCGTATGTAGCCTCGTGCTCGAAGGTGTATCCGTATTTTTCAGCGAATTTCATACAGAAGTCGATGATCTCCGGTGTTGCATCAGGGATCTTGATCGAATCCGTTTTTATGTGCGCCACTGCAAATCCGCGCTGCTGCACCTCATCCTGCAAGGTACGCATGAACAAAGCACCACGCAGGGCTACAATGTTGTTTGCGTTCTTCCGGTTTCGGAACGGATTTTCAAAAGTTGCACTGGTCAGACCGTACACCGAATTGATAGCGATCTTCAGAGCCTGCGACAATGCTTTCGCCTGCTTCGGATCATCCAGATACTTGGCCAGTTTACCGTTGAAGAGCTTCTTGGCCTTGTCATACTCCTTGTGTTTGACATAGATACGAACATCCATCAGGTCATTGAAGTTCTTGGTGTACTCGCCGAAGTAGTTGAGCGCGACTGCCGAATGCGGATGCAGAGACGCCACGTCCAGCAGAGCCACATTCCAGTACATGCCGGGTTCAGCATAGACATAGCCACCCAAACCCAAATCCGTACCGCGGAACATATTGTGCATCCGGCCATCCTCGCCTTTGACCCACTCGTATCCGGGGAAAGCATTGAGATAAGTGTTCTTAGTGAGAATATCAGGCTCCACCTCAATCAAATCGTCGGATTCACCGGTGGCAAGATCCGTATAGACCAGCCTGGGACTTTTCTCTTTGCCAAAGATGATTCGCGTAGTCAGACTGTTGGTCGTGTCGTTGACCGTCATACCTGCCACATCCGCCAGAATTTCTCGGGCAACAAAGTCCGCGTGTCGAGCATTGAACACGGCTTCTGTTGCCAGAACGTCGTTATCGCAATACCGTGCAACTTCTTCCCACTTCTCTTCCGGCACAGGCTGATCCCAAGGCAGTCCGAGCTCCTGATGATGAATACCCAACTCGATCTCGAACTTCTTCAGACTCTGCTTCTTGGCACTGAAATCGTAAATATCAGTGTAAGAGAAGTTATACGCTTCGCCAAAAAAGCCCGTATGTTCGTTGATGATCTGCTGAGATAGATTGTAAATTGCCTCAACCGACCACCCGATCATACGGGCATAGAGAATGTGGTTATCGTACTTACGGTTATTAAAGCCAATCAGCCGATACTGCGCGAGTTTTGCAATATCGTCTGCGCTCGGGTTGATGAGCCGGTAGACTGTCGGTTCCTCTTTGTCCGGTGTGCTTTGGAACTTCCAGTTGACCAACAGCAGGTTCGGGAACACTTCGCAATCAAAGAAAACGATCGGTGCCTCATAAGTTACTACTGCAGTCGGCTCCTTGGATTTGAAGTGCATTTTAGACACGATTTTCAGGCATGCATCCGCCTGATTCGTGCTTGATGCAGCGAAGCCCAGGATACTGTTACGCATATCATCCACGTCATAGGTAAGGTCGCTGTTGTAGGCGTCCTCAAGAATTTTATAGATGAAATCGATGGACGGTTTGGTGTAGGGATGAATTTCCTTGTTGAGATTGCGCATGATGAGGACACGCAGCGCTTTCTCACTTTGGACGCGATCAGTGCTAACCATTTTTTCTCCCTTCATTGGTAAACCGGAGCTGATGGGCGCTACCGGAATATCATTGCATTTCGAGAGCTTTCTCCGCAGTGAGCTCTTCCCGGTAAAGACTTTGACCTCGATATGCTCATCATAGATTCTACTGAGCTTTGAAGCATCTCCTGAATAAATATAATGCAGGTGGATGCCCGCACCGGATTTACTCAGTTCTGCATAGGTTTTTGGCCACTTGCTTGCCGCTTCCAGATTCCGTTCAAAGGACTTCTTGCCGTCCTCTCCCGGAATATCAAAGTCGATCACGATGTGATTCTCAGGCACCTTGACGTAATGTAGTCTGCTCGTGTCCAGATCCGCCAGCTTTGTCTTTACCTTTTCCCATTTCTGAGTAGGTGTTCCGGTTTCATTGGCATATTGGGCAGGGCAGTCCTTACAAATATCATCCAGAACCGAGTGCTGAACTTTGAAATCGATCCACGACTTTGCTTTTTCCGGAATCGACGCTCCAAAGTCCGATTTCTTCTCGAACTTTTCTGTCTTGAAACCACTGTAGTAGCTGCGGATACGTTCACCACTGTCCGTGTTGACACGTTCCTTGTAATCGCGGAAGTAGTTCATAAGTTCTTCCTTGAAGACCCGCCGGGAACTCATGTACGGAACGTTTGTGCTCGTGCAGAAGTTCTTGTACATCTCCCATGCAACCTGCAGCGAAACACCGTCTTCCTTCTTGAAGACATAGTAACTGTCCTCCATGAAGTTGTACATATCATTGGATGCACTCAGCATACGGATGGGAATATAATCGTCATAGGCATGTTTGTTGTTCTCATAGACATTCCGGCAATACCACGCAATGGCCCCCAGCTCGAAGTCGATCTGTGAGATCAGTTCCTCGTACTTCTTAGCAGGCACCTTGTTCCCAGTCGGCTCCACATCAATTAGCCGTCGAACGATACCCGATTTTGCATTTGTGATGCGCACCGGGTTGTTGGTACCAAGAATGAGGAAGCACTTGAAGCGGTTTTCATAGGCAGACTTAAACTTCTCGTTGACTGTCATGGACTCATGAGAGACCAGCGAGTTGATGCGAGTGTTGTCTTCGATGCGGCTCAAATCACCATCGTGCTGGATTGCGATCAGCGGGTTTGCTTTGAATGCTTCCAGCGCAAATGCATTTGAGGATGAACCAAGCACCTTCGCATCAAAGGCCGAATAATATCCAGCAAACAGCTTCTGTATGATGTTGATAACGGTAGACTTGCCTGTGCCGGGTGCGCCATACATCACCATAAATTTCTGGATCTTCTTGGAGTCCCCATTTACAATGGCACCGATTGCCCACTCGATCTTCATGCGCTCGTCCGGCGCATACAGAACGCTAATCAGCTCGTTCCATGCCTTGATGCTTCCCTGCTCCAACGGATACGGAAGCCGCTTGGATGCGTAATCCTCCTTCTTCACATCGGTGTTGGAGAATATCAATTTCTCATCGAGCATAACAAACGAATCCCGCATCTGTCGCTGACAGTACCGGTGCCAAATATCAATCATGCCGGATTCCGCGTCCCACATGTGAAGCACCCGATAATTGTCGAAGTCCGCCTTGTGTGCATCCGCATAATTATCAAGTTCTCTGTCGATGAGCTGCAGTGCGTCCTGCTCGTCCGTAGACCATAATCCGCGTTCCTGCAACCAGATTGCGTAGAAGTCCCCGCCTCGAATCATCAGATCTTTTGAATGCTTGATGATAAGTTTGGGATAAATCTCAATCACCCCGTGTTTGCCCGTTCTGCGGGCAATGAAAAGGAAATCAATCATTGTTAATCAATTTCCTCCTTTCTTCGAGGTAAATATCAATCGTTGGTCAGGGTAGCATGGCCGTCGCAGTGGACGGACTTGTTCTCCTCGGTCTTTTTCATCCGGTTCAGCTCGTCCATGGCGATGTCATACTTCTCAGCCAACTCGTCGCGTTCTTTCTTTGCGTCAACCGCCTTCTTGCACTCCACAACGAACACCTTCGCAAACAGATATGCAATGCCTGCCATGCCGATCAGAGCCAGGTTCTTCTTGAACAGCTTTGCCTTGTAACGATCCATGGCACATTCAGTCTGGGCGAGCTGATAGTAAATATTGTTTTCCATGATAAGTCCTCCTCAAATATCATTTTCGTTCAGGTACGCCATCATCTGGTACCAGATGTCAAGCGTACGCAGGTCTTCCTTCGGGTTTTGCAGTGTGAACAGGCCGCCTGCACCGTTCGGCTGGTAGTCTCTGCGGCGAAAGCGCTCGATCACGAACTCTGCCCGGCTCTGATGGAACCGATTGTCGTCCATCGAAGCCAGACCGAGACTGACGATCATGCTCCAGAACCACTGTCCGGTCCGGTTACCGATATCTGCATCTTCCATGATGGTTTCTTCGCAGCGAAGTGCCAACGCTACCATCATCTCCAGCATACTGCAGGGCTTGTGCATAAAAGTCTCGGTCACAGCCCTCATATCCTTTGCCGAAATATCATTCTGCTGGTCAAGGAATCTGTCCCGCAGATTCTCGCCGTCTACGGCACGATTGCAGTCCATCTCATTGTCAGGAATGAACTGCGTATCGTATAAAAAAGCGAGCAGCCTATGGAAAGAGAGGTTTCTCGGCTCCCACTTTCCACAGACCAGCTCATAAAGCCAATCGAAATATCTTTTTTCGATGTCGGCTTTCATTTCGTCAATCGCCATAGTCCTCCTCTTCCCGCTCCCGATATACATCTGCGTAGTTTTGGAGCGCCTTTACCACCTCAAAATCCTTGTGATAGGCATGGTTGCGTACATGGATCGTGTCGGGCATGAATTTGCCCATCTCGTCCAGAGCTTTTTGCCCGACAACTGCTTCAACGTCATCCACTTTGGAGCCGTCGCCGTCGTAGGCCAGCACACCATCTGCAAACAGGGTCAGAAAGCTGGTCTCATAGTCATCGTCGGCGCCGAACTCATCCGGTTCGATGATCTCGATGAGTTCAAAAGGTGCTTTGTCCGGCTTTTCCTGGTCACTCTCCTGACGATAAGGACCAGAAATCAGGTCAACGGCCTGCTTCTGGGCTTCAGCTTTGATCTGTTCGTCAATATGCTGCTCCTTTTTCTTGTAATGCTCGCGGACATCTTCGATCTGAGCATCAGCAAACTTCTGATACTCCCCGCGCATCCGAACATGCATGAAATAAGCGCCAGCCGCAAAGCCAGCGCCAACCAGTAAAATATCACGAATCCAGTTTTTCATTGGAATCTCCTTCTTTAACGGTCATCATAGTAAACGCGAGCCCTCCAAAAAAGAGAGACACACTCATTAGAACCCCACCAACAATATGCCTTTTTCGCTGAGTATCGGTCAGGTAGTCCAGAAACAGAAACATGTTTTCCAAACTGCTCATACAAATATCCCTCACTCAGAAAGGACAGCCAGACCAGAGACGAAGCAGACTCCGGCCATGGCAGCGAACACATAAGACAAAGTTCTTACGACTCTGGTCATAGCGAATCCTCCCAAAATATCAATCAGATCTTGTCAATGATAGGGCCATCAACGTTGAAGTGCAGCACAACAGAACGGTCGCCCTGCATCTTGTCCAGACCGAACTTCACACAGTTGGACAGAGATTCATTGTTAGGATCATAGAGCCAGCCGACGATCTGACCCTGAGGATTGTAGATCTGCTGACCATTGTTGTACTTGCCGATCATACGGTAGACCTCATTCAGGAACAGGTAGCCGCGAGTACGCAGCTGGTTGCTTGCATGAGTCTGAACCATGCTCAGGAAGTTCTTGTTGATCTGTGCATCCGGTTCCCAGGTGTCCACCATCTCATCAAACAGCAGGTCATAGGGCGAGTGCACGCCGTCCGTTTCGTCGATGTAAGACTTAACCACTTCCTCGGTGCCATCTTCGTTGACGACCTTGGACTCCACCTCGACGGCCTTCACACCGTGCTCGATCTCGTGCTGTACCCGTTCGCCGAAGCGCTCAGATACACGGCCCTTATACTCGTTAAACGCCTTGTCCAGCGTGACATAGGCCGCCGTCAGAGCTGCATTGCGCTTCTGCAGGATGTGATTGGACCCGACCATGCAGCCGAGGGACAGCGTGCCCAGAATGACAGCAGGTGCATACAGCTCCACAAGTTTCATACCAGTCTGGACATAAACCGTAGTCAGGTCCTTCTTGGCATCCTCTTCGGTATACTCGGTGCCTTCCTTGATTGTAGCCTTGCCATCCTGCACATCGTGGATGGTTGCAACACTGGACTGATGGGCAGCCAGAATATCATTGACCTTCAGGGTCGCCTTACAGGCCATAACAGCACTGGTCACTGCGCCAACAGCACCGCAGACCATCAGGATCTCCGGGCTGTGCTTGCCGATCTTGAACTTCGCCTTTGCTGCAAAGCGACTGACATTCGACATCATTTCGTTCATTTTCATAAATATCTTTCCTTTCTCAGTTGTTCAGTACAACAGGCTTCGGCAGACGGATGACGTATCCGCCGCTAACGCCCTGAATGTATGCGGTACGCAGATCATACCAGCCATACTTGTTGTCCGTGTAGTTCGAGGTCATGCCAACCAAATCATACAGGTCGGCCACAGAGACACAGTTGTAGGTCGCCAGTGCATCGATCATCTGGTTTAGCACTTCGTCTGCATCACCTCGGGACGAGAAAATAATGTCCTGATAGTTGATCTGTGCCGCTACCGGACGGTTCTGGTTTGAGTTCCGGTTGTCAGAGTACCGATTGTATGAGACACGACTCGGCTGGGCGTAATTGCTATAGTTGCTACGGAGACGGTCATCACCATGAAATATCATGTTGACGGTTGCAATCATGAGGTCTGCAAAGAAATCCCGCATCTTCGGTACGGCCACATCTTTAATAATATGGTCGCGCACGGTCTTCAGGTCCTCTGCGATAAACATCGAAGCTACCTTCTGAATATCATTTTTCTCTTTCGTCACAACCTTTCCGGTCGTCACCTTCTCAAACTTCTTCTCATGCTTTTCGGCATTGCCCGTCGTAATGGAGTTCGAGGGCAGTTTGATTTCAGCCATTGGGATTCTCCCTTCAAAAAATAAAAAGGTAAGAGCCGCAGATTTCTCCACGGCTCTCGCCTGAACCTTTCACATTAGTTCTCTTCTTCAGTCTCTTCGACTTCCTTGCATTCAACATCCTCGATCTCTTCCGGTTCGTCCTTCACGATCTTCACCGGGCACTGGAACTCGAAGTGCTTCTTCGGCTTCTTCTCTTTCTCAGCCTTGGGTTCGGTCTTTGCCTTTGCCTTGTGCTTTGCGATGCCGGCACCAATTGCACCGATCGTCAACACGCCAACAGCAGCGGCAATGCCCGCCCAGGTGTTGATGCCAGAGTTCTCCTCCGTCTTCACCTCATTGTTCTCCGTAACCACGGGAGTCATCTCGTTAGAAGTCTCCTCGGTAGTAACCTCGTTCATGTTGTTCATTTCGTCCATAATAAAATCTCCTTTCAAGATTTATCCTAAATGTGAACCTTTCTGGTTCCATAAAGTAGAATGAATTTTTCGCGTCTCAGACTCCGATATAGTGCGGCGGTTCCACGTAGTTCACCACCAGACACGGCATACCTTCCTCATCCAGCCGTGAAGCGTAGCAAGTTTCGATGTAGCCGCGATCAATGTCCCAACCGAGCATATCGCCAAGCTTGTTCTGGTCCAGGCCAATAAGGTCATACCATTCGTTCAGGCTGATCCGCATGTCGTCCCGCAGTTGACGGTTGAATTCGTTTACGGCCTTGTCGATCTCGTTCTTGGTCGCCGTAAAATATCTTCCGCTCAGCGAGTCAAAGCACTTGAGCTGTCCCGCAGCATGGTTCACAACAACCGTCTGCGTCTCCGGGGTCTTCTGCTGCTGTTCAATTGCCGCTGCCTGCCGGATCTCACGTTCCTTATCCTCGCCAACAGTCTCCAGCACTTTGTCCCGGTAGGTACGCAGCGTGCTCTCGCTCAGGGTGTAAGCAGCCGTCAACGCTGCATTCCGCCGTGCATTCACGCTGCTGGCACCAATGATGCAGGCCACGCTCACGCCAAAACTGACAGCAGTCGGAATATAAACCGGTGCTGCCGTCTTGATGATCTCCTTTGCCTCCAGCTTCTCAACGCCCAGTTCCTGCCGCTTCTCATCCAGCAGGATCATGGCCCTAGGGGTCGCCTTGATGGCAAATATCACGCTGGATGCAGCCCCTGCAATACCGAGACCCACAAGGATCTCCGGGCTGTGCCTCTTTGCGCCCATCCAGAGCGCGCTTGCCAACGCTTTGAGTTTCATTTTCATACCTCCATAAAAATATAAAAGAAAGAGCCGCAGCTTTCGCCACGACTCTCGTCCTCGCACTTAAATGTGCCCTGTCTCCATCATATTGTGGATTCGTTCATTTGCTTCACGTTCGATTCGTGCTTCTTCCCGGTTGTACCAACGCCACCGCACATATTCGTACAGTCGAACCGGCTGCATTGCCAGCGTGACCACGAGCCCCACAAGGGTTCGGATCAGCACTTTCATGCACCACTTCAACTGACTCCATAACAGCTTGTCGATTTCCTTCCAGAATGCATAATCGTATTCGTACATAATAAAATCTCCTTTCAATTTGTGGATTTCTTCCATAATACAAAGGGATTTTTTCGCGTCATCGACAAATATCAATGCAAAAGAAAGAGAGGCATCACTGCCCCTCAGTCTCATGAGATTCGTTGAGCTTTTTCTCAACAGCCTCGTCGATCCTGGCATCCAGGTCTTTGTCTTCGGCATATCCCTGCATCATCGTGCCGAGAAAGCCAAATATCATTCCTGCCATACCCAGAATCTTCCAGATGTTCTTTTTCTTGCTCATTTGTTCTCACCTCCATAAAGCACGCTGGAATTTTCGCGTGCGCAGTTCTCCTCGTAATGTTCCCAGTCCTCCACCGGGTCCGCCCAAGGCGTTACGTAATATACGTCCAGTCCGTCGTCGGTTTTCTGCTCGTAGCACTCTACATCGAGCCAGAAATACTCCAAGTCCTCCACCATCTGGTCAATGCACCAGCCTCTGCACTTGCCATCCGGGATAAATTCCAGTCCTAACATCTCGCACCATGCTTCCAGCGATACTCCGCCATCCAGCGCCAGCTTTTTATTCAGCATGTATGCTGCTTCGTAGAGCTGTGCCATGGTGGCATTAAAATATCTATTGGTAAGCGGCTCATAGCACAGATGCTCCACATCGCCGTTATCTGCACGAGGCATCGTTTCGACCTGCCGGTGAATATCTTTTTCGGTTTCCTCACCTACCTGCTCTGCAACTTTTTTGCGGTAGGTGCTGTAAGTCTGCTGAACTGCCACATATGCAGCCATCAGCTCAGCCTGAGTCTTTTTGTTCAGGCTGTTGGACCCCAGAATGCATGCGATCGTACCAACACCAACGACTGCAGCAGGAACATAAAACTTCCAGCAGTCTTTGACGATTTCTTTCTTTGTCATCGGTTCTGCCTTGTTCATGTCGATCAGGCTCTGCGCCTTGGTCGTTGCCTTTGCAGTCTCCACAGCAGTCAGCACTACGCCCGCAGCCGCCGCTATGGACAGGATCGTTGCACCATGCTTATTAAAGTAGGAAAATATCTTTTTGTTCAGTTTCATGTTCTTGTTCCTTTCAGCAGTTTTCGATTTTCCAACGGTTTCTCTTCGATGCGTTTACAATCCCTCTCGGATACCCGATCATCATGCAGACCGGCACAGCATCATTACGCAGAAATATCCTTCCTGCCCTCTCATGCAGACCGACAGCAAGGTTGTTCATGCTGATAAAATCACGCATTGCCGTAATGGTTGCCCTGCTGTTCGGTCGGTCCTCCTCACTCAGAACAACTTCCATAATGAATATTCCGCTGTACACAAACTCTCCGATAATGTTCTGCACCGCTTCTTTGTTTACCTTTTGCTTTGGTTCAAAAGAGTTGTTGTACATCTCCGAGAATTCTGTCGGGTCAACATTTTTCAATCTCATAGCGACTCCTTTCACAAAAAAAGAAAAGACCCGGTCTCGAACCGGGGACCTCTGTAATCAAACAGCGCTCTACCAACTGAGCTATCTTCTCCATTAAGCGGCATGTATTTTTCGCGTCAAAGAACACCAGCCTTCGACAAAATATCAACCAGTGTTTCCTGCGTCATCTCGGCGTCAATGTCCAGATGCACCCGTACCGTTCTGCTCTTGTCTGCATAGTTCACCCGCAGGTCGTTCAGCTGAACTGCTGCATCGAGCCCTTGTTTTTGGATTGCTTTACCTACAGCAGCTGAAACCAATCTGCGCAGAAACCCGGATTGAATGTGCATAATGTCCTCCATTTTGAATCTCCTTTCAAAATCAAAAAAAATAAAAAAGGCAGAGGGCGAATCTTTATCAGATCTCGTACTCTTCCTGATTTGCTTTCTGAATTTCTTTCAGTTCCTTGCGTTCCTTCCAATTTTCCCATGCCACAATGCCGCCAATGAGTGCACAATACACTCCGGCCACAACGCCGCACAGCTTGAAGTAAGTCCCCCAAGTCCACTGCTTGTCCATAAAGTTCTTGATTGCTTTCATCATAGTAATTTCTCCTTTCAATAAAAGCCCTCTGTCTTCCATAAAGCATCCTGAATTTTTCGCGTCTGAAAAACAAAAGAGCCTACGATTTCTCGTAAGCTCTCTCAGGATAAGGCTAAATATCAATTCGTGTACCGGTTTCCGTTAAATCCTTAGTTCTTCGACGGCCGGAACAGCCTCACCAGAACCCAGATGACCAGACCGATTGTCAGTCCGATCACCGCGGTCACAATGACCTGCCCAACCGTTACGCTTGTATTCCAGATCTTCTTCAAAATATCCATCATACTCCTCCTTTGTTTGGGCCTTATCCCATAAGACAAATAGAATTTCTCGCGCCTACACGTCTCTCCTGTCAAACACCGTCTCCCAGCGTTCTTTCTTCAGCGGCTTCATCCGCAGGGCCCACATCAGTTTTCGCACGGTCACGGTCGGGTATAGCCCGTCCTTGTTTTTCCGCTTTGCGTTTTCCCGGAAATATTCCAGAAACCCTTTGTGCAGGTAGATTTTGTCAGTTAACCATGGGTCGATGGGCCCCCAGAAGGTCGCCCGGCTCTTCTCGTTGAACCTCTGCTGAATCACGGCCAGTCCCTTACCATTTTCAAAATATAATGTGCAGGTCCGGTAGACTGGGTGGTTGCATCGGTAAGTCACGCCGTAGTACCGCGTCCATTCTTCGGACGGCTCGGTATAGTATCTCATAAAAAGAAAAAGAGGCCGAAGCTTTCGCCACGACCTCCAAGGTCCTCCTTACTTCTTGAAGAATTTAAAGTCTCTCATAATGCCCTTAAACGTGCTCGAACAAATCGTACCCGTCTCCTCGAACTTGAATCCCTTACCGTACCAGTGACTGCCCACAGCCAGGCCTGCGATCGTCATACCGATGCTCGTCACTGCCGTCAGGATGCGAATGAACTTATCGTCATCCGCTTTGGCGATCTCAAGTTCAAGCTTGTGCTTTTCCAGCTCAAGCTTGTCCTCGTCTGCCTCCTTGTTGACGTTCGATTCGTTCTCATCCATCCGCAGTTTGTAAAGCTTCACGATGTTGTCAGTCGCTTTGCCCTGCTCGTCACTTCCCGTTTTCAGGTTTTCCAAGTCCTCGAAGCGGCGCTTCAATTCTTTGTCCATCATTTCGTTCAGTTCCATTTTGAATTTCTCCCTTCAAAAATATAATGTTCGGAGTTTCCTCCGTAAAGCGGGCAGTTATTTTCGCGCCTGCACCTTTTTAATGCGCAGTACGGCATACTCGCTTCCTTCGATGTCCTCCACGGCCTTGTCCATATTCAGGAACAGATGGGCGCTGTCATCCTCTTCTCCGGTGTACCCAATCAGCAATGTACCGACTGCTTTTTTGCGGTAATCGTGAGTCATGCCGAGTATAAGCCCCAACAAAAATCCCAGAATGATCGCCAGTATCGTGAGTATCCATACCAGATAAGCCATTTTAAAAATCTCCTTTTATAAATATAAGTCATGTTTCGGTCACGTGCGTGCTGAAAAAAATAAGAGCAGATGTTTCCATCTACTCCATTTTGAAATGTTATTTCTTTTTGTTTCTCTTGTGCTCTCCTTTCCGTTTCTCGATCAGGAGCTTCAATATCTCCCATAAGATCAACAATACAAAAAGCTGTACCACAAAATCGTACATCAGTCATACCACCTTTCATAAAGGCGGCTGATTTTTTCGCGTCCAAAAAGTAAGAGCCGCAGATTTCTCCACGGCTCAGCTTTTACAGTATTGTAATGTCTATTATTTCTTTGTCCTCTTCAAAGTGCTTCACCATTTTATTAAACTCGTCTTCGGCACATGTACAGTCAAATAGAACTCGTATACATGGTTTGTATTTACCAGGCTTTGCCCTCGTCAACTTTCTTAATCTTTCTGACGCATCAAAATACTCCACATGGTTAATTCCTACCAGCATTGCTCTTATCTCTTGTTCAATACGTTTACCAATATCGGCTCTGCACTTCAAATAAAAATGTACTTGTTTCGTAATGTTCACCATTACAATCACCTCCATAACACATCCTGATTTTTTCGCGTCACTGCCGTTCCTTGCTCAGGAGCCAGAAGAAGTACCGATAATGCTCGTAGTAGGTCTCGCGGCAGCAGGGACAGCCATTCGCCTGAAGCTTGTTGTAGCCGTCTCCCTCTGTCACGCCCTTTTTAATGTACGGTGCCAATGCCGTATCAAGTTCCGCAATGCACTTGTCCACGATGTCGATGCAGCTGGAGTAGAACACTCGGGATAGTGCGATCCTCTCGGTCGGGCTTTCGGGTGGGCACCCCTTGATGATGCCGGAAATATCATTGGGTGATGTCTGCCAGCCATCGATCAGAGTCAGGGCCTTCTTCCAGTCATCGTACTGCCTGCAAAAATACTTCAGTTCGTAGTACCGGTATCTCGGAATGTGGTATGGGTTCTTTTTTGACAGCTCCGCACGTTCTCTGCTCATTTTTCGCCCCTCCATTCATAGCCGGTCTGCTCATAGAGGAGCTTGGGAGAGATGTAATAGCTGATCCTGCCCAGCTTTGAGTTCATCTGCTGAATATCCGTAACGCGCTTTCCGTTCCTCGTTGCCTCGCCAATCGGAAGCCACCCTGCAATGATGCCTGCACGCACCCATGCCGGGTCCCGGCCGTATACTCGTGCCGCAATCCGTACAGGGACTGAACCCATTTCTAATCTAGCTTTATCCATTCTATCGTACTCCTTTTGTGTTACTCTAGGAGCGTCCAAATACGTTCCCAGGCTCAAAAGGATGATACTTGTAAAAATGGTCCCCCGCGTGCTGTTTTTTATCTTTTTCGCCATGAAGGATTGACAAGCAAAAATCTATCGTTTAACCTAGAATAGCTTTTCAAACAGAAAAAGCCCGGTTTGACCGAGCTTTTGAGTGAAAATGGCAAATTTATACAATGATTGAAGGAGGTTTCTATGTTAAAACTCTGTCCAGAGTGTTGTCTACAAGTGAGCGATAAGGCAGCAACTTGTCCTCATTGCGGTTACCCGCTCAAATCCAAGTCATCGCTGCCACCAAAAAAGAAAAAACATATGCGTCTTCCCAATGGATTCGGCCAGATTTCCGAAGTCCGAGGTCGTAATCTTCGCAAGCCCTTTCGGGCAATGGTTACAGCCGGAAGAACTGATGAAGGCAAACCGATCGTATGCCCGCTCCGTCCGGTCGCTTATTTTGAAACGTATAATGAAGCATATGAAGCGCTTATGAAATACAACGCGCATCCATTTGACCTTAGCAATAAAACAACCATGCAGGACCTTTTTGATATGTGGCTGACCACGAAAGAGAAAAAAGTGGATTCTTCTACGATTTCCCGTTATAAAAGAGCATGGGCCTACTCCTCCTCGATTCATAACATGCTTGTCCGCGACGTTCATATCTCGCACCTGCAGAATTGTATTGAAAACGGAACCATCGTTTACGCCGGAGAAACTCGCCATGCACAAAACAATAATAAAGACTCAATGAAAAATCTTTATAATCTGCTCTTTGATTATGCAGTCTCCCGCGAACTCGTCGATAAAAATTATGCTCGTATGTTCACGATCGATTCTGGGTATGTCCGCAAACCGAATAGTCATATTCCCTATACCGAAGCAGAACTCGATCTTCTATGGGCAAATATAGACAAGCATCCTATCATTGACATGATTCTAATTCAGTGCTACTCTGGCTGGCGTCCCGGAGAACTATGCGACCTGAAAATGAAGGATGTTGATATGGATGTGGGCACATTTACAGGCGGCTTAAAAACAAAAGCGGGGATAAACCGAACAGTGCCGATTCATCCCCGAATTTACAATCTGGTAAAAGCCCGCTACGAAAAAGCGCTCGAAGCAGGTTCGCCTTATTTATTTTTCACGATCCGCCAGCGTGGTTTCCATCATCAGAACACCGTAAAAGGCGAAGTCATGCAAATGCGCTATGCCTCTTTTTCCGTGCAGCTTGTCAACGAAGTCGTTCCTCTGCTGTCACTGAACTCTGAGCATAAAGGCCATGATGGACGTATTACTTTTGTTACAATGGCCAAAAAGTATAACATGGACGAATATGCCATCAAACGACTTGTTGGACACCATATTAAAGACCTTACTGAACGTGTTTATACCCAAAGAAGCATCGACTGGCTTAAAAATGAGATTGAAAAGATCCCATAATTCCTTATACCACTTTTGCATTTGAATACAGGGAATGTGTAGGAGTGACCTGATTTTGTCTACATTTTATCCAATCTGTAGATGCCGCATTTCACGTATTTACGTTCAATTCAGTCCAAAAATCAGATAGAAATGGTGTTACACACGTCGATCAGCACCGGGTCAAGCGTCTTAGTCATTTCAAGAGCTTCATCCACAGGGTAATCCACCAGCTTTTCGCCCTTCATGCCGACGATGCGGTTATACTTGCCCTGCTCCAGCAGGCACACGGCATGGTAGCCCATTGCAGAAGCGTTCACACGGTCACGCAGAGTGGGAGAACCACCGCGCTGGACATGGCCCAGAATGGTGGCGCGGGAGTCGATGCCGGTGCGTGCCTGAATCTCGTTTGCGATCTCCTGTGCATGGCCGACACCCTCGGCAACAATAATAATGAAGTGACGCTTGCCGGTCTTCTGAGTCTCAGCGATCTTATCCAGAATATCACGCTGCATGTCAAATTCCTTCTCCGGCAGTAGAACAGCCATAGCGCCGGAAGCAATTGCAACATTCAGAGCAATATAACCGGCGTTGCGGCCCATGACCTCGACCACACTGCAGCGGTCGTGGCTCTGGGTGGTATCGCGCAGCTTGTCGATCATCTCCAGCGCGGTATTCATGGCGGTATCGTAGCCAATGGTGTAATCGGTGCAGGAAATATCGTTGTCAATAGTGCCGGGCAGACCGATCATCGGAATGCCGCGGTGGGCCAGCTCACGAGCGCCGCGGTAAGAACCGTCGCCGCCAATGACCACCAGCGCATCAATGCCCAGTTCGCGGCACTTCTCTGCACCCTTGTCCTGACCTTCCTTGGTCTTAAACTCCAGACAGCGGGCGGTATACAGAATGGTACCGCCTGCAGAGATGATGTTCGACACACTGCGCAGGTTCATCTCAAAGCATTCGCCGTTCAGCAGGCCATTGTAGCCACGCTGAATGCCGATCATGCGGTAACCCTTATGCAGGCCGGTACGGACTACGGCGCGCACGGCAGCGTTCATGCCAGGAGCATCACCACCGCTCGTCAATACGCCAATCGTTTTGATCTGCTTTTCCATACGAGAGTTTCCCTCCAATTTGTTTCTTCATTTACCCAATGGTATCACAGCGTTCTCCGTTTTAACGCTGTCCAAAGCACTTCATTTGCCTTGAATCATTATAACACAAACGCCTTATTTTGGAAACAGCCATCCCGCCGGATTTACGTTAAGATTCGTGCACGGAAATGTCATTTTGTTGCAATGTTGTCCGTTCCGACCAGCCTTTCCAGCTCTTTGAACAGCAGCGGATGGCCGGATGCGTACAGATGGCGCGGCACACGCAGATACTGCTTGGTATCGGTCAGATACAGGAGCACCGGCATGTCCCCATCAAAAATGCCAAGCAGATTGACCACCTTTGCATATTCCCTGCTGCTGCGGGAAGGCACACGGATATACAGCTTCTTTGCTGCCGTTTTCATCGGGTCCGGCCTGCCGTTATCCGGTCGGGCCGGATCGTAATTTTCGATCGGGACGATGCTCTCTGCCAGCAGCTTGGAAGCTTCATCCTCCCGTACCGACAGTCTGCCATCGATCACGACGACTGCATTTTCGTGCAGTGAATCCCGGAAAGCATCCAGCACCTTTGGGAATACGATCACTTCCATGGTGCCGGTCAGGTCTTCTACGCTGGTAAAAGCCATCATGCTGTTGGACTTTGTGGTCATCATGCGGCTTTTTACCACCGCGCACACAATGCGCACTTTTTTTCCATCCTTCACATGGGCATCTTCCCCTGTAAGATCCTTGATGGTGTGGGATGCAATGCGTGCCGATTGTTCCCGGTAAGCATCCAGCGGATGACCGGACAGATACAGGCCGCTGACTTCCTTTTCCTGCTGGAGCAGCTCCTTATGGCTGTACTCCGGCAGCTGCTTTATTTCATAGTTATCCTCGGAAGCACCGCTCTGTGCTTCCCCGCTCATCACCGAGAACAGATCCAGCTGTCCATCCAGATTGCGCCGAGCGTCGGTCTCAATGCTCTTCAGAATGCCCTCTACGGCCTCCACATGGCTGTGGCGGTTGTTGCCCAGATGATCGAATGCGCCGGCCTTGATGAGGCACTCCACTGCCCGGCGGTTCAGTTCATTGCCATGCATCCGCTTGCAGAAATCGTAAAGGCTGGTGTAAGGCTTATTCTGCCGCCCCTTCACCACATTCTCGATCAGGTTGCGGCCCACATTTTTGACCGCATTCAGGCCAAAGCGGATCTGACCGCTTCCATCCGCCGTAAAGCCGCCGTTGGAAACATTCACATCCGGCGGCAGCACCTTGATGCCAAGGCGGGCACACTCGCCGGAATATTCAATGACCTTATCCGTGTTATCCAGCACACTGGTCAGCAAAGCCGCCATGAACTCACTGGGATAATGGCACTTGAGGTAGGCCGTCTGGAATGCCACATAGGCATAGCAGGCCGCATGGCTCTTATTGAACGCATATGAAGCGAAACTGGACATTTCATCGTAGATCTCATTGGCCACTTTCTCAGAGATGCCGTTTGCCACACAGCCGGGGCATTCGTTGCCGGGATCGGTGCAGCCGTACACAAAGTGCTCTCGCTCGGCCTCCATGACGGCATGTTTCTTTTTGCTCATGGCACGGCGGACATTGTCTGCCTGACCAAAAGAGAAACCTGCCAGCTCCCGGAAGATCTGCATGACCTGCTCCTGATAGACGATGCAGCCATTGGTCACATCCAGAATGTGGGCCAGCTGTGGGGTCTTATAGCTGATTTTGTCCGGCTCGTGGCGGTTGCGCAGGTAGGTGGGGATCGAATCCATGGGGCCGGGCCGGTACAGGCTGATCAGAGCGATAATGTCTTCTAGGTTCTGCGGCTGCAGGCCCACAAGCACCTGCTTCATGCCGGAAGATTCCAGCTGGAACACACCCTCGGTGTCTCCCTGCCCCAGCATCCTGTAGGTGTCCGGGTCGTCGTAATCCAGCTTCTGGATGGAAAACTCCTGGTGGTGCTTCTGCACAGCAGTTTCCGCGTCATGAATGACGGTCAGCGTGCGCAGGCCCAGAAAGTCCATCTTCAAAAGGCCAAGTTCTTCGATCTCGGTCATGTTGAACTGGGTCACAGGCAGGCCGTCGTTGGTGGCCAGCGGTAGATAGTAGTCCGTAGGCTCCGGGGTAATGACGACACCCGCCGCATGGGTGGAAGCATGGCGGGGCATGCCCTCCACCTTCAAGGCCGTGTCGATCAGCTCTGTGACCTGCGGGTCGGTATCGTACATCCGCTTAAGTTCCGGCGATACCTCCAACGCACGCTTCAGCGTCATTTTCAGCTCCATGGGCACCTGCTTTGCCACAACATCTACCTGCTGATACGGAATGCCCATCACGCGGCCCACATCGCGGATGGCGTTGCGGGCGGCCATGGTGCCAAAGGTGACGATCTGAGCCACATGGTCGGCACCATATTTCCGGTTGACGTAATCGATCACTTCCTGACGGCGCTCGTAGCAGAAGTCCACATCAAAATCTGGCATACTGACGCGCTCCGGGTTCAGGAAGCGCTCAAAGATCAGGTTATAACGGATGGGGTCGATATCCGTGATGCCCACGCTGTAAGCCGCAATGCTGCCTGCGCCGGAGCCACGGCCCGGGCCTACCGGGATACCCTGACTCTTGGCGTAGTTCACGTAGTCCCACACGATAAGATAGTAGTTCGTGTAGCCCATCTTTTTGACCACGCCGATCTCGTATTCCAGACGGTCTTTGTTGGCCTGCGGAACATTGGGGCCGTAGCGGCGCTCCAAACCTTCCCAGCAGAGCTTTTCAAAAAACGCCTGATTATCCATACCGTTCGGCGCTTTGTAATATGGAATTTTAGTGTGTCCAAAATCAAAATCAAAGTTACACTGTTCGGCAATTTTGGCGGTATTCTCGCAGGCTTCCGGCACCATGGAGAACAGCTCGTACATTTCGTCTGTCGTTTTGACATAGAACTCGTCGGTCTGGAACTCCATTTTATCCGCATCCTGAATGGTCTTGCCGGTCTGGATGCAGAGCAGGATGCCCTGCATTTTGGCATCCTCCTTGCGCAGATAGTGGGAGTCGTTGGTGGCTGCCATGGGAATTCCGGTCTCCCGTGCAAGCTTGATGAGCTGCGGCAGCACAGTATTATCCTCTTCCAGACCATGGTCCTGAAGCTCGATATAATAGTTTTCCTCGCCGAAGAGGTCTCGATACCACAGCGCTGCTGCTTTGGCGCGCTCATAATCGCCCGCCAGAATGGCCTGTGGAACTTCGCCTGCCAAACAGGCCGACAGGCAGATCAGACCTTCGTGATATTTTTCCAGCAGTTCCTTATCAATGCGGGGCTTGGAATAAAAGCCCTCCACAAAGGCGGCCGACACCATTTTGATCAGGTTTTTGTAGCCGGTCTCATTTTTGCACAGCAGGATCAGGTGGTTGTTGCCGTCGATCTTATTTACCTTGTCAAAGCGGGTGCGGGTGGCCACATACACCTCACAGCCGATGATGGGCTTGATGCCAGCCTTTTTTGCAGCCTTATAAAACTGCACGCAGCCGTACATCACGCCGTGGTCGGTGCAGGCAATGGCGGTCTGTCCGCACTCTTTTACGCGATCCATCAGCTGGTCAATGCGGCAGGCACCATCCAGCAGGCTGTACTCTGTGTGGATGTGCAGATGGACAAAAGGCCGGGTATTGGGTAATGCTTCGCTCATGCTTTTGCCTCCTGTTCCAGATTCTGCCGCAGATTTTCGGCCAATGCCTCCAGCTTCTTCATCCGGTGCGACAGGCCGGATTTGCTCACGGGTGGCTCAAAGCAGCCGCACAGCGCTGTGAGCGAAAGATCCGGGTATTGCATCCGCTTGGCAGCGGCCTCCTGCAGTACCTCCGGCAGAGTGCTAAGGGCATCCTGCTCTTCCAGAAAGCGGATGGCCTTCAGCGTCTGCGCATTGGCGCGGGCCGTTTTGCCAAGGTTTGCCGTATCACAGTTGGTCTGTCGGTTGGTCTGGTTGCGCACCTGTTTGAAGGCTTTTTGCGCATGCATTTCCTCTGCAGCGTTTCCAGCGCCCATAAAGCTGAGCAGCCGTTCCACATTGGCCCCGGTCTTGACGTAGATCAGGTTCACGCCGTTGCGGCGGGTGCGGTGCGGTGCAAACTCATGCTCTGCCAGCAGCGCTTCAAAGTCCCGTGCCAGATTGGTGCGGGAGGTAAGAAATTCCAGATTATATTCTTTCTGCGGATCAATGACCGTTCCACTGCACAAAAAAGCTGCGCCAATGTACGCACTGACGCAGGTCTGGCAGCGGATAAGGCGGGGATCGATCTGCAGGCTGGTCTCGCTGCCCGTGGTGCCGAACAGCTCGTGCACCCGGGCCACCTGCTCCGGCGCGCGGATGTTGAATTCATACAGCACGCCGCTGGGTCGCTGCTTGTGCAGGATCTCACCCTGCACGCCGCAGCGTGCGAACAGCTGCTGGGCAGCCTGCACCGTCTCCTGCTGCTCGGTCTGCACCACCAGACCCTTTGCATCAAAATATTTGGCAAAGCACGCAATGCCATAAGCTGCCGCACGCACACAGCAATCCTTCTGGATGCTGCGCTGCGCGATCTCCTCCCGCGCGCGGGATGCAAAACTACTCATACTTCCTCGAATTCTGTCAGCGTTTGGCATCGCGGTGCTGCACGCCCGGCTCGTAGCCGAGTTGCGTGCAATACTCCGCGATCTTACGCGCAAATGTAATGGAACGGTGCTTGCCGCCGGTACATCCCACCGCAATGGTCAGCTGGCTCTTGCCCTCCTTGACGTACAGCGGCAGTGCATACTGCAAAAAGTTCTCATACCGCTTGAGCAGTTCCTGCGCTTCCGGGTGGCTCATGACAAAATCCACCACATCCTGATCAAGGCCGGTCTTATGCTTGAGTTCCGGCACGTAGAAGGGGTTGGGCAGGCAGCGCACATCCAGCACAAGGTCTGCCTCCGGCGGGATGCCGAATTTGAATCCAAAGGACATCACGGTCAGGCGCATGGCGCCCTTGGCTCCACCATTTTTTGCAAAAAGATCGCAGATGCGTTCTTTGTTTTGTGCTGTAGAAAGCAGGGCGGTATTGATGACGTAATCTGCACGCTCCTGCAAAGGCTTCAATATTTTGCGTTCCTTTGCAAAGGCCTCCCGGGTGGAAATGCCCTCGGCAATGCTGATGGGGTGGCGGCGGCGGGTCTCGCTGTAGCGGCGCATGAGTACATCGTCCGGGGCATCCAGAAATAGAATTTTATAATCCACACCCTGCTCATCCAGCTTGTCGAGCGCACGCTCGATCTCTTCGCTGGTGCGGCAGCCGCGCACATCCATGGAAAGAGCCACCCGCTCCAGCTGGCTGTCGCCCGCTTCCGAGAATGCAGTGATGCTGGGCAGCAGTCCGGCCGGAACATTATCTATACAGAAAAAACCGATATCTTCCAGCGCATTCATAGCCACCGACTTGCCTGCACCGGAAAGTCCGCTGACGATCAACAGCTCCATAATCTGATCTACCGCTCCTTTTTTGCTTTTTCCGTTATCGGACGACCCGGATCTCTTTTTCAAGGTCGTAGCCCGTCTTTTCCTTTACGATGGCGCGCACCTCGTCACAGAGTGCCAGCACATCAGCACAGGTAGCGCCGCCAAGGTTTACCACAAAGCCGCAGTGCTTATCGCTGACGGCTGCGCCGCCGTGGCGATAGCCGCGCAGGCCGCACTGGTCGATCAGCGCAGCCGCAAAAGCACCCGCCGGGCGCTTGAAGGTGCTGCCGGCGCTGGGCTTATCCAGCGGCTGCTTTTCCACACGCTTGGCCATCAATTCATCCATTTTTGCACGGATGTCCGCTGCGTTTCCGGGCTGCAGATGGAACTGTGCCGAGAGGATGCAGCCGCTGTTCTCTTCAAAAATGCTGTGGCGATAGCGGAGATCCAGCTCTGCGGCAGGCACTTCTCTGACCTCGCCTTCTGCCGCCAGATACCGCACTGTGGTGAGCACGTCCTTCATCTCGCCGCCGTAGGCACCCGCATTCATATACACTGCACCGCCCACCGTGCCGGGGATGCCGTAGGCAAATTCCAGCCCGGACAGGCCATGCTTCAGTGCCGCCTTACACAGTGCCGCAAGGCGGACACCTGCGCCTGCGGTCAGGACTGTATCTTCCACCGCGATCTCTGCGTCCAGTGCCGAAACATCGATCACCACGCCGGAAAAGCCTTCGTCCGCAAACAGGATGTTGCTGCCGTTGCCCAGCAGGTAATAGCGGACAGCCTGCTCTTTGCAAAGCGCAACTGCACTGCAGAGCTGCTGCTCGTTTTCCGGCATGACAAACAGCTGTGCCGGGCCTCCGATTTTAAAGGTACAGTGCGCCGCAAGCGGTTCATTCTCCCTGAACGGGATCGCTGCTGCCTGCAGTTTCTGCTTGAATCGTTCCATGATAACTTGCTCCTTTTGCGGTGTGGGATCAATCCATTTTATCGTCCAGACCCAGACGGATCAGCAGTTCACGCGCTGCGTTGTAACCCATCTTCTTCTGGCGGTTGTTGATGGCTGCAGTTTCCAGCACGACAGCCAGATTGCGGCCCGGTGAGACCGGAATGCTGGTGCTGGGAATACTGACGCCCAGAATGTCGTAGTATTCGTTTTCCAGACCGGTGCGCTGGTAGTTCTTAGTGGGGTCCCATGCTTCCAGCTGAACCACAAGGTCAAGGCTTTCGCTCAGCTTGACCGCGCCCACGCCGTACACACGGGCCACATTGACGATGCCAATGCCGCGCAGCTCAATGAAGTGGCGGATATTCTCCGGGGCAGTACCCATGATCTGGCGGTTGGACACCTTGCGCAGCTCCACCGCATCATCTGCCACAAGGCGGTGGCCGCGCTTGACCAGCTCGATGGCAAGCTCGCTTTTGCCAATGCCGCTGTCGCCCAGGATCAGGATGCCTTCGCCGTACACTTCCACCAGCACACCATGGCGGGTGATACGCGGTGCCAGTTCAAGATTCAGCACACTGATCAGGCTGCCCATCAGAGTGCAGGTGGTCTCGTTGGAGCGCAGCAGTGCAACACCATGCTTCTGGGCCAGCTCCTGCATCTCCGGGAAGGGGGTCAGTTCTTCGCTGCGGCAGACGATAACAGCCGGCGGCTGCTGACGGAACAGCTGATCCAGCGCTTCGTAGCGTTTTTCCGGTGAAAGGCCGGACAGAAAGTTCATCTCGGCCAGACCCATGATCTGCAGACGCAGCTTATCAAAATAATCGTAATAGCCCGCCAGAAACAGACCCGGGCGGTTCACTTCGGCGATCTCCACACAGATCTGATCCAGTTCCTTCGGCGTATAGACAACTTCCATGCTGACACGGTCGGTCAGCGTTTTGAGCGAGACATTGAATGTGCCCATTCTTGTTCCTCCTGTGCTCCCTTTTGCTGCACAGCCCTGCCTGCTGTCAGGTACCGTGCAGGATTCCTTCTTATTATTATAATAGAACGATCGGTAAAAAACAATATTGTGCGGGCGGCTTTTTCGCAGCCCGGCAAGAATGCACGCAGCAGCGCAGCCATGTACTGATTTTTTACATTTTTCTTACCTTTACACGGATTTTACATTCCCTCGATTTTGGATTTTACATTGCATCTGTATACTCAAAATCAGGAGAAACACATCAAAAACACGTCAAACAAAAGTGAGGAAATCTTTATGACCATCTTCAATGTCTTTTCCCTGCTTGGAGGTCTTGCTCTGTTCCTGTTCGGCATGGACATCATGGGCAAAGCACTGGAAAAGCAGGCCGGCGGCCAGCTGCAGAAGATCCTGAGCAAGCTGACTGACAACCCCCTTAAAGGCTTTTTCCTTGGCCTGTGCGTCACCGCTGTGATCCAGAGTTCCAGCGCTACCACGGTCATGGTGGTCGGCTTTGTCAACAGCGGCATCATGGAGCTGCATCAGGCCATCGGCGTGATCATGGGCAGCAATGTGGGCACCACTGTCACCAGCTGGATCCTGAGCCTTTCCGGCCTGCAGGGCGACAGCCTCCTCATCAATCTGCTCAAACCCACTTCTTTCAGTCCTTTGCTTGCATTTATCGGCATTTTGCTGTATATGTGTAAGAGTGAGAAGAAAAAAGGCGTGGGCACCATCCTCATCGGCTTTGCCGTGCTGATGACTGGCATGACCACCATGTCTAACGCCGTACTGCCCCTGCAGAACGAGGCATGGTTCACCAGCCTGTTCACCCGCTTTTCCAACCCCCTTCTGGGCGTTCTGGTGGGTGCCCTTGTTACCGGCATCATCCAGAGCTCCAGCGCCAGCGTGGGTATTCTGCAGGCGCTGAGCGCCACCGGCGTGATCACCTACGGCAGTGCCATTCCCATTATCATGGGTCAGAACATCGGCACCTGCGTTACCGCGTTGATCTCCTCTGTGGGTGCCAACAAGAATGCACGCCGTGCTGCCATGGTCCATCTGTACTTCAACATCATCGGTGTGACCATCTTCCTTGTCGGCTTTTACGGCCTGAATACGGTCTGCCACTTTGCTTTTGTGAACACCACCATCGAGGCATGGGGCATCGCTGTGGTGCACTCGGTGTTCAATATCGTGGCAACGCTGGTGCTGCTGCCCTTTGCAAACCTGCTGGAAAAGCTGGCCATCCTCACCATTCCGGATTCGCCGGAAAAGGAAAGCTTTGCGCTGCTGGATGACCGCCTGCTGAACACCCCTGCCGTGGCCGTGGAGCGTGCACGCTCTGCAACTGCTGAAATGGCAGAGCTTGCCCGTGTGGGCGTGATGCAGGCCATGAGCCTGACTCATGAGTGGAACGACACCCTTGCGCAGAAAGTCCGCGAGGAAGAGACGCAGGTAGACCGTTACGAGGACGCTCTCGGCACCTATCTCGTCAAGCTTTCCAGCCGTGAGCTGAACCATGCCGACAGCCAGAGCGTAAATACCCTGCTGCACACCATCAGCGATTTTGAGCGCATCAGCGACCATTCCGTAAACCTGATGGAATCTGCCGAGGAGATGCACACCAAAGAAATCCAGTTCTCGCAGGATGCCCGCGACGAGCTGCAGGTGCTGGAGGATGCGGTGCAGGATATTCTGAACCGCACCACTGATGCTTTCCGCAAGGGTGATCTGCATCTTGCCAGCAAGGTGGAACCGCTGGAAGCCGTGGTCAACGAGCTGGTACGTGCCATCAAGGCCCACCACATTGCCCGCCTGCAGGCCGGCAGCTGCTCCATTGAATATGGCTTTGTGCTGGACGACCTGCTGACCAACTATGAGCGTGTGTGCGACCACTGCAGCAACGTAGCCGTTGCACAGATCGAGGTTGCACAGGACAGCTTTGATACCCACGCATACCTCAACGAGCTGCGTCACGGCAATGACACCAAGGAAAGTGAGGAATTCCATCGCCGTCTTGACCGTTACCGTGAACGCTATCTCTTCCCTGAAAATCAATCTGCGGAGGATTTTGACAAATGATCTATATTGTTGAAGACGATGCCGCCATCCGGGAGCTGGAACAGTATGCCCTGCAGTCCAGCGGATACGAAGTGACCAGCTTTGAAAGCTCTGAGCCGTTCTGGCAGGCCATGCACGCTGCAGAGCCGGAACTGGTGATCTTAGACGTGATGCTGCCCGGTGAGGACGGTTTTTCCATCCTGAAAAAGCTGCGCAACACCCCTTCCCTGCGCAGGCTGCCCATCATCATGGTGACTGCAAAATCCAGTGAGCTGGACACCGTGCGCGGGCTGGACTGCGGCGCCGATGATTACATCTCAAAGCCTTTTGGCATCATGGAATTTTTGAGCCGGGTGCGCGCCGCCTTGCGCCGCTCGGCTCCGGAAGCACGTCCCAACGTACTCAGCTTTCACGAGATCCTGCTGGACAATGCCCGTCACAACGTGACTGTGAGCGGAACGCCGGTGGAGCTGACCTACAAGGAGTACAGCCTGCTGCGTTTGCTGCTGGAGAACACCAATCTTGTGGTGACACGCGAGACAATTCTGCAGGTGGTGTGGGGCACCGACATTTCGGTGGAGAGCCGCACTGTGGATATGCATATCCGCACCCTGCGCAAAAAGCTGGGGGATGCCGGCAAATACATCTGCACTGTGCGCAAGGTGGGTTACAAGCTGACCGATGAAGAGGAGGCCGGTGAAGAATGAAGCTGCGCAGCATGGAAGAAAAGATCAGCTACCGCCTGTTCCTGATGGGCTTCCTTGGTCTGCTGTTCACGGCGGCGCTTTGCATCTTTGTTTTTCACAAGGCATTCACGGCTCAGGCATGGACCAGCCTTGAGCGGGAAGCCGATCTGGTAAGCGCCGGTTATGATCTGGTGCAGGACCCGCAGCAGCTTTCGTCCTTTGTTACCAATGATCTGCGCATCACCCTGATCTCGCAGGACGGCAGTGTGCTGTTTGAATCTGCTACCGATCAGCCCATGGAGAACCATCTCTCCCGCCCGGAGATCCGTCAGGCCATGACCGAAGGTGTGGGCCGGGACATCCGCGACTCCCAGACCATGGGCTACGAGACCTATTACTATGCCGTACTGTTGCCCAACGGTGAGATTTTGCGCATGGCACAGGATGCAGAAACGGTCTGGTCTATTTATGATTCGACCCTGCCTGCCATCGTGCTGAGCTGCGTTGCACTTATGCTGGCCGCCGCTGTGCTGGCAGCTCTGCTCACCCGTGCATTGGTCTCCCCTGTGCTGAGCATGACCGAAGATCTGGATCATATTCAGGACAATGTTCCCTATAAGGAGCTTGTCCCCTTTGCCGAAAGCATCCACTCTGACCGCATCCTCCGTGAGAACAACGAAAAGATGCGGCAGGAGTTTACTGCCAATGTCAGCCATGAGCTGAAGACCCCGCTGACCAGTATTTCCGGCTATGCGGAGCTGATCGAGACCGGCATTGCAAAGCCTGAGGATGTGCCGGGCTTTGCCCAGAAGATCCATGTGGAGGCTAGCCGCATGATCCAGCTGGTGAACGATATCCTGCAGCTTTCCAGTCTGGACAACGCCAGCGAAGCCGGTTCTGAGCCGGAGATGGAGACAGTGGATCTGCTTACCGTTGCCAAGGACTGCGTAGAGCGCCAGAAGCTGAATGCCCGCCGGGCTTACATCTCGCTGAACTGTCTGGGCGAAAGTGCTCTTGTGCACGGCAACCGTGCCCTGCTGGACGAGCTATGCCAGAACCTGTGCGATAATGCGATCCGTTATAATCGTCCCGGCGGTAAGGTACAGATCACCACAGCCTGCAGCCGCGACGGACACTGCACCCTGACTGTGGCCGATAACGGCATCGGCATCCCGAAAGAAGCACAGTCCAGCGTGTTTGAGCGCTTCTATCGTGTGGATAAGAGCCGCAGCAAGGCTACCGGCGGTACCGGTCTGGGCCTTGCCATCGTCAAGCATATCGCGCGCATCCACAACGCACGCATCAAGCTGGAAAGTCAGGTGGATGTGGGCACTACCATTACTGTCACCTTCCCCACTGCCAACTGAATCACATCGGTAAAAATCTCACGTCTGCCTGCAATTGCGGGCAGGCGTTTTTTATTGTGATCTTTTCTCTGCCCACACCGTTCTGCAATGCACTGCGCTGCTGCAGATGCACAAGGTCGATGCCCTGCTGCCAGAAAGACTGCACCGTCTGCGTGCACAGTTCTGCCAGCTGTTCGCACTGTGCGGCGCTTGGCTGCGGCGTATCATAGCTGCGCTGACAGTCCAGCCGCAGACTGGCAGTTTCTTCCCGCAGGGTGACAGACACGCTGCATCGGCGGACCGTTACCGGCTCACCTTCCAGCCAGAAAGTATGCACGCCGCCCATTTTCATCAAAAGCCGCGCTGTTTCCGCCTGCCGGGCCTCCAGCTCAATGCTGTTTTCCACTCGCCAGAGGATGCTTGTATCTGCAAGTGCCACTTCCTGTTTCTCTGCCCGCAGCTGCGGCAGAAGCATTCCGTCCTGATACTGGTAAAGCCTCGGCATCTGGTCTGCGCACTGCTTGAGCTGCTCAAGCAGTTTGTTCGGAAATTCCTGCTTTTCCGCTGGAAGTTCCTCCAAAAATCCATCGTCCATTTCCAGCACAGAAACTTTTGCCGATACCCTGCCCTGCCTGTTTTCCAGCACCGTACGCTCATACGCTGCAAGCAGCTCTGCCGATGCATCTTGATCGATCAGCAGATAATCGCACAGACGGTAATCCGCCTTTTGCGGCAGTTGCTTTTGCGCCGCCGCCAGCGCTTTTGCCAGCGTGTCCGCCTGCGCCAACTGCAGCTGCACAGCCCCAGAAGCCTCGGATGCATCGGCGGCGGCTTCCGGAGCCTGATACAGCAGCCCTACGGTGATGGACTGTTCCTTCTGAGCAAGATACAGCGCACGCACCATGCTTTTTTCGGTGGTCTCGCAGCGCAGAAAAATCAGGCACCACCCGATCAAAAGCATCGCACTGAGAGAGCGCAGTTTCTTCTGCTTCATTTTACCGCTCCTTTCCCGCACTGCACCGCGCGCTGCCACACGGTACGCACTGCCGCGCAGAGAAAGCCGATGCGGAAGATCGCGCAGGTGAGCCAGATGAGCAAAAGCAGCGCATCCATGCGGGAGAAAACATCTGCACTCCATGCCCGCAGCAGTTCCTGTTCCGGGTAATCCGCTGCGCCAAATACGAGGCACATCCCGGCAGTAAGACCCGCCTGTGCCAGAAAGGTGAGCCATGGCAGCCAGGACATGCTGCGCGGCTCTTCATAACCTGCAAGAAGCGGCCAGAACAAATACTCCGCATACAGCGGAACACGCGGCCAGCGGGCCAGTTGCACAGCATCTGCCGTCAGCAGGTGCGCCCAGTCCATCTGCCCGGCAAGCCCTGTCAGACAGACCAGCCCACCCAGCAGCACGAACCACCACAGCACCCGTGCCGGAGCATCCCAGCCGGAAGGCGGAATACACCACCCTGCCCAGAGCAAAAGCGGCAGCAGGCCGATCAGCGCCATGGAGCGGAACTCCTGCTGGCAAATGTTCTGGGCCTGCACTACGGTTCCAAACAACTCTGCCAGAAACCATGCTCCTGCGGAAAACAGCCAGACCCACTGCATGGCTGCCCGCTGCCAGCAAGCAGAGAACACCCCACTGATGCATGTGAGCAAAAGAGCCTGAACCGCTCCATGAATGATCATCCCACGCGGAGAGATACCGGTCTGCATTTCTTCTGCCAGCGCAGCTGTCCACACGCTCAGTGCCAGCACGGGAGCAGAAAAGCCTTTCTGTTTTTGTATCATTTTCCCTCCCGTTTCTGCCAGATATTAAAGTCGTGCGCTGAAAGGCGGCGGTAGTTGCGGCGGATGATGCCATCCTCTGCCATGGGCCGCTGCGGGAACGGATGCGCCGCCAGATATGGCACCTGCAGGCAGGCTGTGCCGGAAAGACTGAGCAGAACTGCAAAAAAAGCCCCCGCAAGGCCCACCGGCCCGGCAAGACCTGCAGCCAGCACCACACCCAGACGCAGCAGCGTAGCAGGCTCGTACAAAGAGGGCGTGACGAACACCGCGATGGCCGTGATGCTTGCCACAAAGATCACCGGCGTGCTCATAAGCCCGGTGGCAATGGCAGCATCGCCGATGATCAACGCGGACACCAGACTGACCGAATGCCCCAGCGACTGCGGCATCCGCAGACCTGCTTCCCGGATGACCTCCAAAATGAGTATGACCAGCAGCATTTCCGCAAACAGCGGCAGCGGTGTGGCCTTCTCCGCCGCTTCGATCTTGTACAGAAGCTGCGGTGGGATCAGCTCCGGCAGGTAGACCGCCAGACAGACGAACACACCCGGCAGAAATACTGTGAGGTAGAACGAAACATATTTGAGGATGCGCAGAAAAGAGGAAAACACGGCGGTGGATGCATAATCGTCCAAGCACTCAAAATTTTCGCAGAAAAGAGCCGGAAGCACCATGGCAGAGGGACTTCCGTTGACCAGCACCACGATCTTGCCCTCACAGATCTTTGCCGCCGCCACGGCAGGCCGCTCGGTGTAGCTTACCGGCGTGAACAGCCGCGCCTTGCCCGGCAGAAGCCACGGCACAAAGTAACTGGAATCCAGCAAAAGCTCCGGCTTTGCAGCGGCAAGCGCTTTGCGCACACGGATCACCATGGCGGAGTCTGCCCTGTTTTTGCAATAGCAGATGGCGTATTCCGTTTGCATTTCGGTATCGGCCTGCGCCACCTCCTGCACCAGATGTTCGGTACGGATGAGCCGCCGCAGCAGGCTCAGATTGACCCGCAGCAGGTCGGCAAAGCCTTCGCGGGAGCCGCGCAGATTGCCCTCCCCGGAAGGCTCGTCTACCGAGCGGAACTTCAGTCCCTGCACCGAGAAAGCAATGCCCTTTGCGCAGCCGTCCAGCAGTAAGACCGCCATGCCTGCCGTCATTCGTTTGATCAGATCAGTCAGATCTGTTACCGGCTCACTTTCTGCCGGAAAGGCTGAGCCGTGCAGGATCAGCTCAAAGACCTGCGGCCCGGTGCAACGCTGGCCTGCCTGCTGCGGCGGTGCCTGACGGCTGGCCGCATCCAGTAAAAGCTCCCACAAAGAATTCAGGCTTGCCATGCCGTCAAACAGCAGGATGCTTCCCCTGCAATGATAAATCGTGATCTCCTTGGCATAATAATCCGCAGAGGTGCCAAACATTTTGTCCAGCACCGCAAGATTTGCCGCAAGGCTCTGTGATAACTGCCGCATCCAACCACTCCTTTGCACAGCAGTATGCCCGGCTGCAGCGGCATCCATTCCGCCAGAAACGACAGGAGGTCTTGTTACTTGAAGCTTCTGATCTGCCGCACGATCATCATTTATCTGTGCGTTCTGTTTGCCATGCGGCTGATGGGCAAGCGCCAGCTGGGCGAACTGCAGCCCGAAGAACTGGTGTCCACCATTCTCATTTCCAATCTGGCATCCATCTCCATTGAATCGGAAGAGGTGCCCATCACATCCAGCCTGATCCCGCTGTTTCTCATTGCAGCGCTGGAACTGCTGGGCTCCGTGCTGAGCTTCCGCAGCCAGAAATTCTTCAACTTTCTCTCCGGCAGACCAAAAACGGTGATCTTGGACGGGCAGATCGATCAGAAAGCCTTGCGGATGCTGCGGCTGACCACAGCTGACCTGATGGAAGCGCTGCGCGGTAAAAATATTTTTGACCCACGGGAGGTCTCCTACGCGGTGATCGAGACGAACGGCACCCTTTCGGCAGCACTGCGGCCAGAAAAAGAGCCAGCCCGTCTTGCTGACCTGCAGCTGAAGGTGACCCATACCAACGCCACCATTCCCTTTGTGCTGGACGGACAGGTGCTGGAAGACAACCTGCGCTGGTGCGGCAAGAACCGCGCGTGGCTGGAACGCACGGCGCAGGCTAACACCCTGCTGCCGGAAGAAATTTTGCTGCTGATTGGCAACGAGACCGAGGATTATTTTTTGCTAAAAAAAGAGAACCGCCGTGCCGGCGGCTCCCATTGAGGTGAGCGGATGAAGCGGATCTATGCATGTATCGCCATTGTGGCCGTACTGTTGAGCGTGGCCTTTTACAGCAGCTGGAAGGTGCAGAGCTTTGCGGATGTGATCTCGGCAGACCTTGACACCGCCGCCGAAGCCATCCGCAATGCCGACTACCCTGCCGCCCGGCAGGCGCTTGCTGATGGTGCCGACCGGTGCGACCAAATGCGCACCAAAATGAACCACCTGCTGCGCACCGCAGATTTTACCGAGCTGGAAGCTGCACTGCGGGCGGCGGACGGACACCTGGAAATGGGTGCCCCAGAGGAAGCCTTTGGTGAGCTGCGCCGCGCACAGGTACAGGTGGAAACACTGGAATGGCTCTCGCACCGGCTGGTATAAACAAAAACACCGGCCCTGCCCCATTGGGCGAAAGCCGGTGTTCTGATGCGAATTATTTCTGTGGTTCCTTGCGGTCGCCCATCAGCTTTTTCAGCTCATTGAAAAAGCTTTCCACGTCTGCAAACTGACGGTAGACCGATGCAAAGCGAACATATGCCACTTCGTCGATCTTTTTCAGTTCCTGCATGGTCAGCTCACCGATGCGCACGCTGGGGATCTCACGGTCGTAGGAGCTGAGCAGCGTCTGCTCAATGCTGCTTACCGCACGCTCCAGCGATTCGTAGCTGACCGGCCGCTTGGCGCAGGCACGCACCATGGCGTTGAGCAGCTTCTGCCGGTCGAACGGCTCACGGGAGCTGTCCTTTTTGATGACCACAAGCGGAACAGTCTCCACGACCTCATAGGTCGTAAAGCGCATATGGCAGCTCAGGCATTCGCGGCGGCGGCGGATGCGCTCACTGTCTTCGGTGGGGCGGGAATCGATCACTTTGGATTCCTCGGCTCCGCAATAGGGACACTTCATGTTCTGTTCCTCCTGTCCGGTCTGACCGGGCTGTGTTTTTAGGCTTTGGTCTTGGGCTTGCGCTCACTCCACAGCACCCACGCAGAGGTGGAAACGCACAGCGAAGTGTACACGCCGCTGATCATGCCCATCATCAGCGGGAACGCAAAGGTAAAGATGCTGTCCAGACCATACAGCTTTGCCACAATGCACATAACGCCCAGCGCCATCACCGTGGTAATGGTGGTGATCAGGGTGCGGCGGGCGGACTGGTTCACCGAGTGGTTCACCAGCTCTTCAAAGGATGCCTTTTTACCCATCAGGGTGCGGTTCTCGCGGATACGGTCGTAGACCACAACAGTATCGTTGATGGAGTAGCCCAAAATGGTCAGCATGGCTGCAATGAAATTGCCGTCCAGCGCGGTGCGCAGCAACACGAAGGTGCCAAACACCACCATCAGGTCGTTCACAAGCGCCAGCACTGCCATCATGCCGCCGGTCAGGCCGCCGATGTTCTTGAAGCGCAGGGCGATGTACAGCAGGATCAGCACCAGTGCAAACACCACGGCAACCAGACTCTTCTGCAGGAACTTGGTGCCCATGGCAGCGCTGACGTTGCTTAGCGACAGCTGTTCAAAATTGTTGTCCGGGCAGCTTTCGTTCAGGCTGTCCAGCAGCTTGGCCACCTGCTCGGTAGTCACTGTTTCGGTACCGGGCATCGAGATTTTCAGGGTCTGGTCACCGGTAGCAACATTCTCGCCGGTCTGCAGGGTCAGGCCGTTATTCTCCAATGCAGAGGATGCAACCTTCTGCACATCCGACATGGTAAAGCTGCCCTCGTAGCTCAGGGTGATCATGGCACCGCCGGTGAACTCGGTATCCAGATGGACACCCAAAACCACAGCGCACAGCACGATGGCTGCCATCAGGCAGGAGGAGATCGTCAGGAAGCGCTTGCGCAGGCCCACAAAGTCGATGGGCTTCTTCTCGGTTTTTTCCTTGCCGGGCTTTTCTGCACCGTAGAGCCAAGGGTTGCGCAGTGCCTTGATGGATGCCGCACCGCGGATCATCACACGGGTAGCAAACACGCCAAACACAAAGTTCAGCAGCACGCCGGTGAGCAGCGTGTAACCGAAGGCATAAATAGTGCCTGCGGTGGAGGGACCAAAGGCAAAGAACACAAAGTGGAGTGCCTTTGCAAACATGCCGTCCGAGGGGCCAAAGGCACCCATCAGCACGATGGCCACGATGACGATGGTCACGTTGCCGTCAACGATGGGGGTCAGGCCGCGGGCAAAACCGCTCTTGAGCGCGCCATCCAGAGACTTGCCGTTTTTCAGCTCTTCCTTGATGCGTTCTGCCGTGATAACATTGGCATCCACGCCCATGCCGATGGCAAGGATGATGCCTGCGATGCCGGGCAGGGTCATGGTAAAGCTTTCAAACACCGGGAAGTAACCGGAAACGAACGCCAGTGTTGCTGCCACCTGACCAGCCAGTGCAATACATGCAAGGAAGCCCGGCAGACGGTACAGCATCGTCATGAACACCACGATCAGTGCAAAGGCGATCAGGCCGGCCAGAACCATGGCGCTCAGGCTGTTCTCGCCCAGACTGGGGCTGACGGTGGAATAGCTGTCCACCGTCAGTGCAAAGGGCAGTGCGCCGGAGTTGATCTGGCGGGCCATCTTGACGACCTGCTCCTGCGTGAAAGGATTGGAAGCCGAGCTTGTAATGATGGCAGAGCCATCGGTAATAGCAGTATTGACCGTAGCCGTGCTCACGTTTTCATCGTCCAGCCAGATGCTGATGGTGCCGCCCGATGCAGCCAGCTTTGTGGTAGCATCGCCAAATGCCTTGGCACCGTCATCGGTGAACTTCAAGGAGACGAAATATTCCGAAGCACCGCCATTACTGACGGGGCCATACTGAGCTGCGGCGCTCTCGATCATGGAGCCGTCCAGGATCAGCTCACCGTCCGCACTGCTTCCCTCGCGGAAGGTCAGATAGGCGGTGGTGCCGATCTCATCGATCGCAGCTTCCGGATCAAAATCCGTCTCACCGGACTGCCACGGGAACTCCAGGATCAGGCTGTCGGAATTGTTGTCCACATACAGCTCATAGTCGGTCACGTTCAGCGCTACGAGACGGTTCTCAATGACGAGCTGGGCTGCTTCCAGCTGTTCTTCGGTAGCATCGTAGCCATCCGACGGCACAAAGGTGACGTTGACACCGCCCTTAATATCCACACCGAAGCGGATATCCTTTGCACCTTTGATGTAGGTCGTGGTCGTATCGCCGTACTTGGCATACACACCGAAGAACGCAGTATACACAAATACCACGATCAACAGCACTGTGGCGATCAGATGCCATGCTTTGCCTTTTGTTTTCATAAAATTCAGGGAACCTCCAAAAGCAGCAGTTCTTGCAGCTGCCGCCCGTATTCTAGTGCGGACCGCCTGCTCCGGCGGGCCTTATCATTTCCGCAAGGGGGCCGTCGTGCCGGCTTTCTTGCGACAAAACTCCCCTGACGGCCCAGACGGGCCGCACAGAGGAGATAAAATCAAAAAATGTTAGTCTGCCTTGTCAGCCAGCAGTTTTTCTGCCACAGCCAGACGCACACAGATGCACAGCAGTTCGGAAGCGGTTTCCACCTCGTCCAGACTGGGATAGGTGGGCGCAATGCGCAGGTGAGAATCCTCGGGATCCTTGTGATAGGGATATGCAGAACCGGCACCGGTCAGGGTCAGGCCCGCATCCTTGCACAGACCCGCCACGCGCTTTGCACAGCCGGGCATCACATACAGGCTGATGAAGTAGCCGCCCTTGGGGTCCGTCCAGTGGGCAATATCCCCGCAGGGGATGAGGTTATTCTTGAATGCGGTCTTGACGGCATCAAAGCAGGGCACCAGACGACGACGGTGCTTTGCCATGTGGGCCAGCACACCTTCTTTGTTCTTCAGGAAGCGGACGTGGCGCAGCTGGTTCATCTTGTCGTAGCTGATGATCATGACCGAGAAGCGCTTGCAGATATACTTCATGCTGCTCTCGCTGCAGGCAATGGCAGAGACACCTGCGCCCGGGAAGGTGATCTTGCTGGTGGAAGTGAACATGAACACACGGTTTTCGTTGCCGTACTTCTTGCTCTCGTTCAGCAGCACCGGAGTCTCGATGATCTCATCGGTCAGGTGATGGACGATATAGGCTTCATCCCAGAAGATCTTGAAATCAGGCGCAGCGGTCTTCATCTTGGCAAAACGCTCGATGGTCTCATCGCTGTAGGTATAGCCATCGGGGTTGGAATACTGCGGCACACACCAGATGCCCTTGATGTCAGGATCCTCGGCCACCAGCTTTTCCACAATGTCCATATCCGGGCCATTGGGGGTCATAGGCACGCTGATCAGCTCAAAGCCAAACTCCTCGGTAATAGCAAAGTGACGGTCATAGCCGGGCACCGGGCAGAGGAACTTGCGCTTCTCCACCTGAGACCAGGGGCACGGAGACTCCGGGAAACCGAACACATAGCCGATATTGACGAGGTTATACATCAGCTGCAGGCTAGAGTTGCCGCCCACGAACACTTCCTCCGGCTTTACGCCAAAGACATCCGCAAACAGCACGCGGGCCTCCTGCAGGCCTTCCAGCTCGCCATAGTTGCGGGCATCCGTGCCAGCATCGGTGGTGTAATCGTTCATCTTCAGCAGGTCCATGGCCAGATCCATCTGGTGAGGGCCGGGCTTGCCGCGGGCCATATTCAGCTTGAGGCCCTTGGCCTGAAATTCCTTGTACTTTGCTTCAAGCGCTGCCTTTTCGGCAGTGAGTTCATCACGATTCATTGCAAGATAATTTGCCATTGGAAACACACTCCTTTATCGTACTTTCTGTTACCCATAGCGCCAGAGCGGCATTTTGCGGAGCATTCCTGCCAGGGAGCGTTCCCCATGCCATTCCAGACCTTAATATTATAGTACATTTTGCCCTCGGAAACAAGAATAATAAAGCAAAAAGCCCTGCCAAAAGCAAAAAGCTTTTGAAACAGAGCTTGAATGCCGGGTCTTTGCTCCCCTGCTGTACGCTAAAAGCGTCAGCTCAGAGCGACCTGATTTTTATAGCGCTTGCGCACCGCGCCGTATTCCAGATGTGCTTCGCCGCCTTCCACGGTATCTTCATCCACAGTTACGCGGATGATGGTAGTATCGGTGGGCACCTCGTACATGATGGGCAGCAGAATGCTTTCCATCACGCTGCGCAGGCCGCGGGCACCGGTCTTGCGCTCGATCGTCTTGCGGGCAATGGCGTGGAGTGCTTCATCCGTGAAGTTCAGTTCCACATTATCCATGCTCAGAAGTTCCTTATACTGCTTCACAAGGCTGTTGCGCGGCTCCTTGAGTACGCGAACCAGAGCGTCCTCGTCCAGATCGTCCAGCACGGTAATGACCGGCAGACGGCCGATCAGTTCCGGGATCAGGCCGAACTTGACCAGATCGTGGGGTTCCACCTTGCGCAGCAGAGCCTTCTCCGCTTCGCTGGAATTATCCTTCAGGCTGCTGCCGAAGCCCAGTGCGGACTTATCGGTGCGGCGCAGGATATACTTATCCAAGCCATCAAATGCACCGCCGCAGATGAACAGGATGTTGGTGGTGTCGATCTGGATGAACTCCTGCTGCGGGTGCTTGCGGCCGCCCTGCGGAGGAACATTGCTCACAGTGCCCTCCAAAATCTTCAGCAGGGCCTGCTGCACGCCCTCACCGCCCACATCGCGGGTGATGGAGGGGTTCTCACTCTTGCGGGTGATCTTGTCGATCTCGTCGATATAGATAATACCGATCTGTGCCTTCTGCACATCAAAATCCGCTGCTTGGATCAACTTGAGCAGAATGTTCTCCACATCCTCGCCCACATAACCGGCTTCGGTCAGGGTGGTGGCATCGGCAATAGCGAAGGGAACGCCCAGCATTTTTGCCAGAGTCTGTGCCAGCAGGGTCTTGCCCACGCCGGAAGGACCCAGCAGCAGCACGTTGGACTTCTGCAGCTCCACATCGCTGCCCTTGCCGCTGAGGATGCGCTTGTAGTGGTTGTAGACCGAGACGGCCAGCACACGCTTTGCCTCGTCCTGACCGATCACATACTGATCCAGACCTTCCTTGATCTCGGCCGGGGTCAGGATGTTGATATCCAGATCGTCCGCAGGCTGGATGTGTGCACGGTTCGCACCGCGGGCCGGTCGGGCGCTTTTGGGCTGATCCGGCTTGTCGGAAAGCAGGTCGTGGCACAGGCCGATGCATTCGCTGCAGATATTGACACCGGGGCCGATGATCATACGCTCCACTTCGTCCTGATGCTTTCCGCAGAAGCTGCAGACCAGATCCTTTTCGTTTTTGTCTCTGCCGGAATTGTTATTTGCCATAGCTGTTTTTCCTTATCCTGGGTAAATTAAATGTCGGCGGCTCAGCGGTGGGCAATGACCTCATCGATCAGGCCGTATTCCTTTGCCTGCAGTGCGGACATATAGTTGTCGCGCTCGGTATCCAGCTGGATCTTTTCCAGCGGCTGGCCGGTGTACTCGCTGAGCATGCGGTTCATCTTATCGCGGATATACACCATGTGCTCAGCATGGATCTTGATATCGGTGGTCTGGCCGGAAAGGCCGCCACCCTGCCCGCCGATCAGCGGCTGATGGATCAGAATTTCCGAGTTGGGCAGTGCAAAACGCTTCCCCTTGGTGCCGCTTGCCAGCAGGAAGGCACCCATGGAAGCTGCCATGCCCATGCAGATGGTGGAAACATCGCACTTGATATACTGCATGGTATCGTGGATAGCCATGCCGGCGCTGATGGAGCCGCCGGGGCTGTTGATATACAGGCTGATGTCCTTGTCCGGGTCCTGCCCTTCCAGATACAGCAGCTGTGCCACAACAAGGCTGGCGGAGGTATCGTTGACATCCTCGCTCAGAACGATGATGCGATCGTTCAAAAGACGGGAGAAAATATCATAGGAACGCTCGCCATGGGACGACTGTTCCACAACGTAAGGAACAAAACTCATAAAGTTCGCCTCCTGAAATGGAATATAGTATTTGCAAAATTGACCGATACGGTTTCCCTGCCGGTTCTGCCGTATCGGTCAATTTTTACAACCTTTGATTGAAACCGTGCAGCATACTGCCCGCTTCAAAGGAACACAGGAGCTGATTACTCAGCGTCTGCAGCCTTCTCTTCCTCAGCAGCCTTCTCCACGATGTTTGCGTGGCTCTTGATGAAGTCGATGGCCTTGTTGATGGCCAGATCCTTCTTCAGGTCGTCAACATTGACCAGCTCACGAACCTTGTCCTCTTCCATCTTGTACTGGTCAGCAATGCGCTTGATCTCAGCGGAAACTTCCTCCTCGGAAGCCTCGATGTTCTCAGCAGCAGCAACAGCCTCCAGAGCCAGACGGATCTTGACCTGCTTCTCAGCCTGCGGCATGAAGGAAGCGCGGAACTGCTCCATAGTCTGGCCCATATACTTCAGGTAGTCCTCGAGGCGCAGGCCCTGCTGCTCCACGCGGAATGCAAAGTCGTTGACCATCTCGTCCATGCGGGCATCATACATTGCCTGGGGGATCTCACCCTCCATGCTCTCGATGACCTGATCCACCAGAGCATTCTCAACAGCCAGATCGTCCTGCTTGTCCAGCTGCTCCTGATTGTTCTTGCGGATGGAAGCCTTGAACTCGTCCAGAGTGTCGTACTCAGAGCAATCCTTAGCCAGCTCGTCATCCAGAGCAGGCAGCTCCTTGTACTTCACTTCGTGCAGCTTGATCTTGAACACAGCAGCCTTGCCAGCCAGTTCGGCAGCCTGATACTCGGTGGGGAAGGTAACATTCACGTCGAACTCTTCGCCAGCGGAGTGGCCCACGATCTGATCCTCAAAGCCGGGGATGAAGCTGCCGCTGCCCAGAGTCAGGCTGTAGTGCTCAGCCTTGCCGCCCTCGAAAGCCACGCCATCGACGAAGCCCTCGAAGTCGATATCAGCGATGTCGCCGTTCTCAGCAGCGCCCTCACGGGTCAGCTCACGGGCATTGCGCTCCTGCACACGCTTCAGCTCAGCTTCAACAGCCTCGTCAGAAACAGTATGGACAGTCTTTTCAACTGTCAGACCATTGTAGCTGCCAATCTTGACTTCAGGCTTGACAGCGACCTTGACGGTCAGGGTGACACCGTTGGTCTCATCAGCAGAGTCAACAGTGACCTCCGGACGGCCGACCGGCTCAACGCCAGCTTCCTTGACAGCAGCCTCGAAAGCCTCGGGGAACAGCTCATTGATGGCATCATAGGTAAAGACATCAGCGCCGTACATCTTCTCGATCAGAGCGCGGGGAGCCTTGCCCTTACGGAAGCCGGGAACAGCGTACTTCTTGCCTTCCTTCTTGAAAACATCGGCAACAGCCTTCTTGAAAGCCTCTGCGTCGATGGAGAACTGCAGTTCTGCCATGCTCTTCTCGAGCTTTTCACACTTGATGAAATTCATTTGTTTTTCCTCCACTCAAAAATTCTATTGCGCAGGGCAGGAAGTTTTTGCCCTTTGCAACCGCGCACTGCGTCCTGGATGAACTTGCTTTTGCAATATGCGGGGACGCGCGCGCTCAATTGGGTGCAACAATCGCGTCAAAAACTATTATAGCACGCTCCTGACACAATTGCCAGCCCAAATTGTTAATTTTTATTGGTTTTAACGGTTCAATTGATGCGGTACGGGCAAAAACGCAGCCCATCGGCACTGACCAGCTTGTAGTGGATGCCATCCACATCGCCCTGCACCGCATAGCGGATGGCATTGCCGTGCAGATGGCCATAGTAGCAGGTCCTGATGCTGTATTCCTTTAAGGTGGCTACGATCTCCGGCGCACTGGTGCCGGTATACACCGGCGGATAGTGCAGGAACACCAGCTTTTCCAGCCCGGGTTCGGCGGCATCCAAGCTCATGCGCAGCCGTCCGATCTCGCGGTTCATCACCTTTTCGTCGTGGGCCTCGCCTGCATCAAACAGCCAGCCGCGGGTACCGCACAGTGCATACCCCTCTACACTGTAAGAGTTGTTGTGCAGAATGTGCAGGGTATCAAAGCCTTCTGCTTTGAGGTAGGCATTCATCTTGTTCACGGTAGACCACCAGTAATCGTGGTTGCCCTTCATGATGATCTTCTGCCCGGGCAGGCTCTGCAGAAATTCAAAATCCTTACGGGTATCGGTCAGGCGCATGGCCCAGCTGATATCGCCCGCCAATACAATGGTATCCTCTGGTTTGATGAACTTGCGCCAGTTTTTCTCAAGGCGCTCCACATAATCATTCCAGCCGGGAAAAATATCCATCGGCTTGGAAGCGCCCAGAGAAAGGTGGGTATCGCCAAGCACAAAAAGTGCCATGTTTTTTCTCCTGTTCTAAATGCAGCAGGATGCGTTATTCCTGATAGCCCAGCGCCACCTCGGCGATCTGCGCAGGATCGATCACGGTGTTAAAGCGCTCCGGCTTCTGGCGCAGCGCGGCAAGGCTTGCCGGTGCGGTATGCGCGGTAGCTGCTTCCAGCTGCTGCATTGCTTCAAAATCATTTTCCGGGGCGGTGCGGCCCAGTGCTTCCAGCACACTGCGCGGGAACTTGAAGGGAGACGCGGTGGACAGCACCACCATGGGCACGCCCTCGCGCTTTTTCTGCGCTGCCACATGGAACGCAACGGCGGTGTGGGTATCACACAGGTAATTGTCCTTCTCGTAGCGGACACGGATCTCCCCTGCCACTTCTTCCTCACTGCTCCAGCCGCAGGAGAAGTTCTCCTGAATGGCAGCCAGCGTCTCCGGACGCACAGTATAGCTGCCAGTCTCGGCAAGGCTCTTCATCAGGCCCGCCACCTCGGCATCACTGCCGGTGACATGGTACAGAAGGCGCTCGAGGTTCGAGGACACCAGAATGTCCATGCTGGGCGAGGTGGTCTTGAAGAACTCCCGCTTTGCGGTGTAGGTGCCGGTGGTGAGGAAATCGGTCAGCACGTTGTTCTCATTGGAAGCGCAGACCAGCTTGCCTACGGGCAGGCCCATGCGCTTTGCATAGTAGCCTGCCAGAATGTCGCCGAAGTTGCCGGTGGGTACGCAGAAGTCCACTTCATCGCCGAAGGTGATCCTGCCCGCCTTGAGCAGCTGGGCATAGGCGGCAAAGTAATAGACGATCTGCGGCACCAGACGGCCCCAGTTGATGGAGTTGGCGCTGGACAGGCGGATGTTCCGCTTGGCAAGCTCTGCTGCAATGGCAGTGTCACCAAAGACCTTCTTCACACCGGTCTGTGCATCATCAAAGTTGCCGCGCACAGCGTACACTGCCACGTTGGCGCCCTCCTGCGTTGCCATCTGCAGGCGCTGGATCTCGCTGGTGCCGCCCGTGGGATAGAACACTGCGATCTCCACGCCCGGGATATCATGGTAGCCGTCCAGAGCTGCCTTTCCGGTATCGCCGCTGGTCGCCACAAGGATCAGGGTCTTTTCCGTGCGGCCCAGATTCTTTTTGGCTTCCACCAGAAGCTTCGGCATCAGCTGCAGAGCATAATCCTTGAATGCACAGGTAGGGCCATGCCACAGCTCTAAGGCATAGGTGTCCCCTTCCACCGGGGCAAGATAGCCTGCCTTGCCGCCAAAGGCCTCTCCGTAGGTCTTGTGGGCAGCTTCAGTCAGGAAATCCTGCGAGTAGTCGGTCAGATATTCTTTGATGACGGCAGCTGCCATGGCCGGGTAGTCCAGCTCGCACAGTGCCTTCACATCCACCTGCGGAAAGCTTTCCGGTACAAACAGACCTCCCTCGTTGGACAGGCCCTGTGCGATTGCTTCCGAGGAAGTCACTTTGCGGTTTTGGTCTCTGGTACTAAAAAACTGCATTGTTGTCGCTCCTTTTTCGCCGTAGAACGTGTAAAGCACGCTCTTCTGCTGTGGCAGAGAAGCCCTCTGCCCGTACATTTTCCCACCGGGGCCGTTGCTTTACGTGAGAAAAGCGCCCCTTATAATATGTACCATCCAGCGCCCGCTGTCAAGAGGGAACACTTCTGCCACGTCAAATCGCACCGGTGCATCGCTCAGGCCGTTCTGCTGCAGATAATACTGTGCTGCACGGATCAGGCGGCGCTGTTTGGGCCGGTCCACCGCTTCTGCCGGGCTGGCCAGAGAGCCTTCCGCACGGGTCTTGACCTCACAGATGACAATGGTCCCATCCGGCTCCTGCACCACAACATCCAGCTCACCCATCCGGGTGTGGAAGTTGTGTGCCAGCAGCCTGCAGCCCTGCTTCTGATACCAGCGGGCCGCAGCTGCTTCTCCCCTGCGCCCTGTCTCGGCGCGGTTCACTTTCCGTTCTCCGGCCAGTAGCCCTGCTTTTTGAGGAAGCTGCGGCGATAGAACGGCTGGATGCCGTACTGGGCAATCAGCTCATAGTGGAGCTTGGTCGGGTAGCCCTTGTGCTTTGCCAGCTGATACTGCGGATACTGTCTGTCCAGTTCCAGCATATAGCGGTCACGGCTGACCTTGGCAAGGACGGATGCTGCGCCGATGCTGGCACTGGTGGCATCGCCCTTGACCACCGGCTGTGCCGGGATCTGCAAACCCGCCGGAGTGCGGTTGCCGTCCACCAGCACGAGGTTCGGCACGATGTCCAGCTCTTCCACAGCCTGCTTCATGCCGCCCATGGTGGCGTTGAGGATATTGTCTCGGTCAATGATCTCCGGCCCCACAAAAACAATTTTGTAGGCCAACGCCTTTTCAATGATCTCATCAAACAGAGCTTCCCGCTTTTTCTCGGTAAGCTTTTTGGAGTCGTTGATGCCAAAGACCGGATTCTCCGGGTCCAGAATACAGGCCGCTACGCACACCGGGCCGCACAGAGGGCCGCGTCCGGCTTCGTCCACGCCTGCAAAGCAGCCGTACTGACTGCGTACAGCGGCATCGTACTCATACAACGGAGCCGAGATCTCCTCGTCGGAACGGCGCTTCATTCGTCATCCTCCTCGGCAAAATCAGCCAGATCATCCCGCTGCGGCGGACGCTCCAGCGAGATGCGGCCCCACTTGCAGGCGCGGAACTCGTCCACCAGCATAATGGCGCAGCGCTCGGTGTTCACCTCGCCGCCGCGCACCAGCAGACCGCGCTTGCGGCCGATGGCTTCCATCAGCTCGTAGGGCGGCAGGGCCAGCGTTTCGGCATCCAGCTTGTAGCGCTGGGCCACAAGGTCGGGGTAGTTGCGGCGCACCTCGTCCAGCAGGTTCATGGCCAGCTCTTCCACATCCAGAATATCATCCTTGATGGAGCCGATAAAGGCCAGATTGGACGCAATGGTCTTGGAGTCAAACTTCTTCCACAGTACGCCGGGCATATCCAGCAAATCAAATTTGTCGGTGCTGACCCACTGTTTGCCCTTGGTCACGCCCGGGCGGTCTGCCGCCTTGGCGCGGGCAGAGCCTGCAAAGGTGTTGATGAAGGTGGATTTGCCCACATTGGGGATGCCGCACAGCATCACCTGTGTTTTGGCACCGCCCATGCCGCGGTTCTGGCGGCGTTCCAGCAGGCCCGCCAGTTCTTTTTCAATGGCAGCCTTTACCGCATTGGCACCGCCCTTCTGCTTGGCGCTGATGGCCACACAGCCGGCATCTGCCGCACGGAAATACTTGATCCATTCTTCCGTTACAGCCGGGTCTGCCAGATCAGCCTTGTTCAGCGCGTATAGTTTCGGCTTGCGGGCCGTGATGCGCTCGATCTCCGGGTTCAGGCTGGAAAGCGGGATGCGGGCATCCAGCAGCACAAGGCTGGCATCCACGTGCTGGATCTCCTGCTCCATCATGCGCAGAGTCTTGGTCATGTGGCCCGGGAACCACTGAATATTGTACTGGTTTGCAAAGCGGGTATCCATTTCGTTCATTTTACCACCCCAAAATCTGTAAAGGGCATAAAGCACAAAAGCACCCTGCCCAGAATGTCCCGTTCGTCAATGCAGCCCACATAGGTGGAGCGGCTGTCCAGCGACTGGTTGCGGTTATCACCCATCACGAACACCGTGCCCTCCGGCACTGTGTACGGGAACTGTACATCGTAGCCAAGATAGGTTGGCTCTGCAATGTAGTCCTCCTGCAAGACCTCACCGTTCACTGCCACGGTGCCGGTCGCATAATCGATGGAGACCGTATCGCCGCCTTTGGCGATGACACGCTTGACCAGCGGTTTACCGTAGGAGGTATAACTGTCCACAATGACCACGTCACCACGCTGCGGTGTATAGCCTGCTCCCCACACGATGAGCTTATCACCGTTCACCAGTGTGGGCACCATGGAGCTGCCGTCCACCTGAATGATGCGGAAGAAAAACGAAAAGATCAGCACCAGCACCAGCGCTGCCGAGATCAATGCCTCGTACCATTCCAGCAGGTTCTGCCCACGCACGGGCTTTGCCTGTTCCTGTTTTTCCATATCCGGTACACCTCACCTTCTGGTTTTACACTGCTGACCCGATTATACCGCAGCCGACAGGCTCTTCGCAAGAACGGTGCCTGCAAAAAGCCGCATTTTTTCCGAAATTTTGATAAAGAAAAAAGGGACAACAAGGTTGTCCCTTTTCTCCCGTTTCAAATCGGGGATGATCAAATATCGCTCTTGACCTTGGCAGCCTTGCCCGTACGGCCACGCAGGTAGAACAGCTTTGCGCGGCGGACCTTGCCCTTACGGACAACGGTAACCTTCTCAACGAAGGGGCTGTTGATGGGGAAGACACGCTCGATGCCAACACCGTAAGCAACGCGGCGAACGGTGAAAGTCTCAGCAACACCACCGTGCTTCTTTGCGATCACAGTGCCCTCAAAGGCCTGAATGCGCTCACGGTCGCCTTCCTTGATACGAACATCAACGCGGACGGTATCGCCAACGTTGAACTGGGGCTTTTCAGCCTTGATGCTGCCTTCAGAAATAATCTTCAGTGCGTCCATTTTTGAATCCTCCATTTGTTTTTAGACGTTCATACACGGCACTTTGCCGTCAGAGGACCGCCCGTTTAATGATATTGTCATTAACCCCGCTGTGGTCTCAGCGGACACTAACGCTTAAATAGGATATCACAAAACCTGCGTAAATGCAAGCGTTCTGACCAAAATAAATGCAAAAATTTTCTGTTTTATCCAACAGACAGTCTTTCACGCTCCGATCAGACAAACAGCTGCTTATCTGCCGTCAAAAACTTTTTGCGCAGGATGTTGGCGCTGACGGCAGGCAGGCCGAATTTTTCTTCCAGAAAGCCGGTCAGCAGCGAGGGGTTCAGGTTCAGTTCCTGTGCGGCCGGCATGCACAGATCAATGTGCAGGCTGTCCCCCTCCGTGGTGTACTCCACCTGCGGGATGTGATCCTTCAGCTCAATGATCTTGTTGCCTTTTTTGCCGTGCTTTTCCACCGGAGCGCTTTCCAGCGCGTTGTACTGATCCAGCGCCGCAGCCGCTGCCGCCGGGTAGGTGATGCGATAGCATGCGTAAGCAATGAGGTCCGCCTTCATCTGCACCGGGCCAACGTGCGTGATCACGATGCCTGCGGGCATGATGGCATTGAGGGCCGCTTTCCACTGCTCAAAATCCGGGGCTTCCGCTTCGGTCTTGACGTCCACGCACTCGCACTCGCTCTCCTGCCCCAGAGAAAGCGGGCAGGCAAAGGTCATGTAGATATGGGGGTTGAAGCCCAGCGTATGCCACACCGGCAGGCCGCTGCGCTTGAGCACCCGCTGCATCACCCGCTGCAGGTCCAGCAGGGAGATGTAGGAGGCCTCATTCTTTTTCTCAAACGAGATTCTTACTGTAATCAAAGCAGGGACCTCCTAACAGATGATTTGCACCGCAGCCGTGGCAGGCACGGTTGCAGGGCTGGGTAGTCTGGGCGGCAAGGGCTTTTTTGTACTCCCGTACCAGATATTCGTGGGTGACGCCGTAATCCATGTGGGACCAGGGCGTCACTTCGTCCAGACCGATGGGACGCTGGCAGTAGAACGCCGGGTCAATGCCCAGATCTGCAAAGGTCTGCAGCCATGTGTCGTACTTGAAGCACTCTTCCCAGCCGTCAAAGTAGCAGCCGCGCTTGTAGGCTTCCACAATGACCGGGGCAAGGCGGCGGTCGCCCTTGGCGAACACGCCCTCCAGAAAGCTGGTGGTGCTGTCGTGGTAGTTGACCTTGATCTTGCGGCTGCGCACACTTTCCAGCAGGTGCTTCTGCTTGGCGCGCAGCATTTCTTCGGTGTCCATGGGCACGAACTCAAACGGCGTATGGGGCTTGGGCACAAAGCAGGCACAGCTGATGGTCACCTGTACGCCCTTGCCCTTGCCGCGCTTGGGCAGAGAATAATAGAGGTCTACCACCTTCTGCGCCGTCTCTGCGATGCCCTCAATGTCCTCCATGGTCTCAGTGGGCAGGCCCATCATGAAGTAGAGCTTGACTGAGGTGTAGCCCGCGTTGAATGCAATGGTGCAGGTCTTTTCGATCTCATCCCATGTGACATTCTTGTTGATGACGTTGCGCAGGCGCTGGGTGCCGGCTTCGGCGGCGAAGGTCAGGCCGCTCTTGCGCACCTTGGTGGTTTTTTCAATGAGGCTCTGGGAGAAGTTGTCCACACGCAGGCTCGGCAGCGACAGGCTGACATGCTCCCTGGGTGCCCACTCGTTCAGATCATCCAGCAGCTCTTCCAGCTGTCCGTGGTCAGAGGTGGACAGGCTGGAAAGGCTCAGCTCCTCATAGCCGGTGTTGGCGCACAGCTCCTGCGCCGCCCTGTTCAGAAGGCCCGCGTCACGCTGGCGCATGGGACGGTACAGAAAGCCCGCCTGACAGAAACGGCAGCCACGCACACAGCCGCGCAGCACCTCAATGCTGGCGCGGTCCTGAATGGCACCCACCATGGGCACCACGAAATTCGTAGGCGGGGCAAACTCGTTCAGGTCCTTGATGATGGCCTTGGTAATGCGCGCCGGGATGCCCGGCTCATTGGGGGTGATGGCCTTGACCCGGCCATCTTCGTAATACTCCACATCGTAGAACGCCGGGATATAGACGCCGGGGATCTTTGCAATGCGCAGCAGCAGTTCCTTTTTGGAAACGCCGCCCTCCTTCTTGGCCTTTTCGATCTCGGCGCAGATGCCGGGCAGCTGGTTTTCGCCCTCACCCAGCTGGACCACATCAAAAAAGTCCGCAATGGGTTCCGCGTTGCAGGCGCAGGGGCCACCCGCCACGATCAGCGGCCAGCTTTCATCGCGATCCTTGGAATAGAACGGGATGCCCGCCAGATCCAGCATAGCCAGAATATTGGTATAGGAAAGCTCGTACTGCAGGGTGAAGCCCACTGCATCAAAAGCGGTGAGCGGATCCTTGCTCTCCATGGTGTAGAGCGGCAGACCAAGACGCTCCATCTCGGCCTTCATATCCAGCCACGGCATAAAAGCACGCTCGCACCACCAGTTTTCGTGGCTGTTGAGCAGCTCATACAGGATCTTTTCGCCGAGGAAGGACATACCTACCTCATAGGTGTCCGGAAAGCAGAACGCAAAGCGGACATCCACTTTTTCTTTGTCCTTATATACACTGCCGGGTTCTCCGCCGGTATAACGACCAGGCTTCTGTACCCGTCCCAGTGCTTCTTTCAGTTTTGGATCAAACATCGAGTCCTCCAATAAACAGTCCATTTTTACACGTCATTTTATTGTACCCGAAATGAGCTGTTTTTTCAATCATTTCCCTTAAACTTTTTGACTGCACGCCGCATTTCGCACAGGCAGGATGTCAGCTGCGCCCCATCCAGCGGTGGAACGGGCAGCAGATTGAATCCCCCGGTCAGCAGATTTGCCGCCCAGAAGGCACTGCCGCGGATGGTCAGTTCCTGTTCCAGCCGCAGTGCCCAGATGCCTGCCAGCATGAAATTGACCGCCGGCCCTGCAGCAGCCAGCCAGAAAAGCCGCCCCGGTGAAAGGCCCCGGGCCGGAGCGTCCATCCGCATACAAAAGCCAGTCATGGTCACCTCAATGACCGGAAAGCGGCGCAGAAACACACAATACACCAGAATGTGCCCGCACTCGTGCAGGAACGCCGCCAGCAACCCCAGCCGCAGAAAGCCGCTTGCATCAAAGTAGAGCAGAAAATACAGTGCGCTACACAAAAGCAGCGGGTCGCGGAACACCAGCGGCCCCAGCTGCCGGGAATCATGCAGCTTCATGAGGAAAGGCCCAGCGCATCCGCCGGGTCACAGGCTGTTCCCTGCCGGTACAGTTCAAAATGCAGGTGTGCTCCCGTAGCGCGCCCGCTGCGCCCTGCTGCGCCCAGCAGCTGCCCTGCTTCCACCACCTCGCCCGGGCGGACATAGGCGTACTGCAAATGGGCGTAAAGTGACTCGCTGCCATCTGTATGGAGAACACGCAGACAGGTGCCATAGCTTGTGCTGCGGTATGCCTGCACCACCGCACCGCCTTCCGCAGCAAGCACTTCTGTTCCCTCTGCACAGGCAAGATCAATGCCCTTATGGAACGTCCTTTCCCCGGTAAAAGGATCCTGCCGCCAGCCGTATCCGTCCGAAACACGGTACTGTGTGGTGTCCAGCGGGAAACAGAGCTTCCCCGTTTTTTTCTGCGCCCGCACCGGAAGCACCAAGCACACCAGCAGTCCGGCTAAAACTGCCAGAAAAATCACCCTCCATCTGGGCTGCTCCCTGCCGTGCCCGGCTCGTCCCCATCGCTTTGCCCGCACCTTCTGCCTCCCGCCTTCCGTTTGCTTTTTATTTATGCAGGCAAACACGCAAAAAGACCCGGCAGAGGGTTTGCTCTGTCGGGTCTTGCAAATATTATCTGCGTAACTTGAAAAAATCCAAAATCCGTTTCAGGCGGCTTCTGGGGGCGGGTGTCTCCACCACCACCGGCTTTATCGGCTTGGCTGCAGGGGCAGGCTGCGGCTCTGTACGCTTTTTATGATTGACCATCTGTTCCAGCTGGTCAAAACGGTCGCCGCTTTCCGGTGCCGCAGCAGATTCCGGGTGAGAAGCTTCTGCCTGTTTTGCAGCGGGAGCCGCTTCCGTTTTCGCAGGTTCTGGCTTTGCTGCTTCGGCAGAAGGTTCAGGCTGTTTTTCCTGCACAGCGGCAGAAAGCCTCCAAGGCTCCGGCTGCGTCCAGTCATTTTTCAACAGCTCATACATGCCCATCTGGCCGTTCACCAGTGCTTCGCCCTCAGCGGGCTTTACCTTCTGGTAGCTGCCGTCCGGGCGCATCTCGCGGGCATTGACATTATCCCGCAGCTGCAGCTGCAGAATGTCGGTAAGCTTCCGCACCAGCACGGGATCCTCCACGCGCACGCCCACCTCCACGCGGCACTCGGTGTTGCGGGTGAGAAAATCGCCGGATGCAATATAGATGCGGGTATGTGCACCATCGAAGAAGCTGTAAATGCGGCCATGCTCCAGATAACGACCCACAAGGCTGCGGATATGCAGGTTCTCCGTCTTGCCGGGCACGCCGGCGCGCACGCAGCAGATGCCGCGCACGATCATATCAATGCGCACACCGGCACAGCTGGCTTCCTGCAGCTTGAGGATGATATCCCGGTCGCTGATGGAATTGTTTTTCAGGATCATGGATGCCGGACGGCCCATGCGGGCGGCGGCAATGACACGATTCATCTCTTCCAGCAATACGCTCTTGAAGCGCAGCGGTGCTACCAGCATCCGGTCGCTCTCCTCAGTCAGCTTCTGCACGGCAAGGTTCTGGAACACATTGGAAGCTTCCTCGCCAATGCCATGGTCTGCCGTAATGAAGGAGTAGTCCGTGTAAAGCTCACTGGTTTTTTCGTTGTAGTTGCCGGTGCCGATCTGGGTGATATAAGAGTAGCCCTCTTTGCTCTTTTTGGTGATAAGGGTCAGCTTGGAGTGCACTTTGTAATCATCAAAGCCATAAATGACCGTACAGCCTGCGCTTTCCAGCTGCTTCGACCAGTCGATATTGTTCTGCTCGTCAAAGCGGGCGCGCAGCTCCACCAGCGCCACCACCTCTTTGCCGTTCTCAGCGGCTTCCATCAGCGCCTGCACGATCTGGGACTCCCGCGCCATACGGTACAAGGTCATTTTGATGGAAATGACCTCAGGATCATGGGCAGCCTTTTTGAGCATGGCAATGAAGGGCCGGATGGACTGGTACGGGTAGCTGAGCAGCACATCGTGCTTCTGCACCTCAGCGGCAAGGTCGTAGTCCGGCGGCGGCAGCATGGGCCGTGCAGCCGGGTAGAACAGTTCCGGCCGCCCCTCCGCTTCCATGCGGCCGGTGAGCTTGTAGAAAAAGCTCAGATCCAGCGGGCTTTTCTGCTCGAACACCCGTTTATGGGTGAGCAGCAGACGGTTGCACAGCAGGCGTTCTACCTCCGGGGCCGGGGCAGGCGTGATCTGCAGACGCACCGCAGCCAGCTTGCGGCGGCGCTTGAGCAGCTCGGTCATGATCTCGCGGTAGTCGATATCATGATCCATCATGCCCTCTTTTACGTCGATATCCGCATTGCGGGTCACACGGAAGAGACATTTTTCCTGAATCGTCTCTTTGCCAAAGATGCTGGCCGCAAAGTGCAGCACCAGCTCTTCGGTAAGTGCAAACTGCGTTTCGCCGTCTTTTTTTACAACGTGCATCCGTTCCATCTGGCTGGAAATGGGAATGATTCCAAGGCTCTGCCCTGCCGGGTGTTTTTCCTTGAGCAGAACGCCAAGGTAAATCTCCTTATTGCGCAGGAATGGGAACGGATGGCGGTTATCCACGATCTGCGGGCTGAGGATGGGGAACAGCTCCGTTTGGAAGTACTTCTTCCAGAAGTGCTCGTCCTCCTTGGACAAGTGGTCAAGATCCACCTTGCGCCAGCCGCACTCCGCCAGTGCTTCCAGCGCCTTTGCGTAGTATTTATCGCACTCCTCCTGCAGCTGTGCCGTTTTGGGCATGATGGCAGTCAGCTGTTCCGCCGCGGACATGTTGGTCTTGTTTTCCCTCTTGACCTTTTTGCCCTGTTCCTGTTCCAGATTGGCGCGCTCCTGCAGAGAACCCACGCGCACCATAAAAAACTCGTCCAGATTGGAGCCGTAGATCGCAAGAAATTTGACCCGTTCTGCAAGCGGAACATTTTTATCTTTGCCCAGCGCAAGAACGCGCCGGTTGAAATCCAGCCAGCTCAGTTCCCGGTTGATAAAAATGGTATCGTCACTCATAATCATTCCCCTTTTTGCTGCGCCGGGCCGCCGGCTGCGGCTCAGCTCACGGTTGCCATTCCTGCCCAGGAATCCACAATGGTCTGTGTCAGGCCCGGAACATTGGCTGCATCTTCTACCCGTTCGAACGGGCCATTCTGCGTCCGATAATCCAGAATCGTCTGTGCGCGCTTTTCCCCTACGCCCGGCAGTGTGCACAGCGCAGAGAGATCAGCAGTGTTCAGATCCACCAGCACATACTGTTCCAGCCCGGTCGTATCCGGCAGGACCTGCGGTTCGGTAGCCTGCAGCGGCACGGCAAAGCCAAAGGCCAGCACTGTGCACAAAACCACCGCCGCCAGCGACAGCGCAAGAAAGAGTTTTTCCTTCTTTTGCAGGACCAGAAGATGCGTTTCTCTCATTGTACCTGACTTTCCTCCAAAAAGAAAGGCTTCTGCGAAAGAATTTGCAGAAGCCTTGCACAAATTTTACGCCAAATTTTCAGCATCCCGCACCATACGGTACAGCACTTCCACTGCAGAACCTGCCGCAGCATCGGTCAAAGTGACCTTTTGGGCAGCAAGACGCAGCTCAGCCGGGGCATCCGCAGCTGCGGTGCTCTGGCTGGAAGCGCGCACCATGTCCAGCATAGGCAGCCCTCCGGCAAGTACCAGCACATCTTCCGGGTCGATGCCCACCGGCATACACACGGCATCCAGCATTTCACGGCCAGAGACGGTTCTGGGGGTCAGGATCAGCGTATCCGCTGCGGCACGCTCGCCCAGCAGCACCGCTGTGCGGTCGCCCAGAGATTTTTCCAGCAGCGAGATCATGGGCACTGCCTTGCTGTCCTGATACAGCAGCACCCGCAGCACTTCTTCCCCCTTGATGTCTGCCGCGTTTGCCAGCAGATAAGGGGTCCATTCCTGCCGCAGATGACGCTCCAATGCCTCGCTCATGCGCAGCACGCGGGTAGTACCGTCGGTCATCTGCAGGGCAATGCCCACGCCCTCTGCCACCGGCAGGCGGGCGAACAGGTCGGCATCCTGCCCGGCAAAGGTGCACAGCGGCTGACGGGTGCCATCGGAAAAATGGTAGGCCATGGCACCGCCGCACACCAGCGCAGGAGCGCTGAGCCGCACACTGCCCAGAATGGACCGCACTGCCCGCGGCGTGCGCTGGGAAAACACCGTAAAACGTCCGCCGCGGCGGACGAACAGCTGCAGCACATCCCGCACCACCTGCGTCAGGTTGCCGTCGGCACCCAAAAGCAGATGGTCCAGATCACACAGTACAAGCGTTGAAGAAAGATGGTTCATACCGTTCCCCTCCTGAGCGTTGCAAGAAAATGAGTGAAGTATTCCGGCAATTCCGAATCGAACTGCAGATGTTCGCCGGTGATCGGGTGCACAAAGCCAAGCGTTTTGGCGTGCAGGCACTGGCCGTGCAGGCTGGTGATGCAGTTGTGCGGGCCGTACACCGGGTCGCCCGCCACCGGGTGCTGGATGGATGCCATGTGCACGCGGATCTGATGGGTGCGGCCGGTCTTCAGGCGGCATTCCAGCATGGTAAAGTTGTTCAGCCGTTCCAGCACCTGATAGCCGGTATAGGCATATTTGGTGTGCGGCTCACTGGCCGGGTAGACCGCCATCTTTTTGCGGTCGGTCTTGCTGCGGCCCAGATTGCTTTCCACAAAGCCCTCATCTTGTGCAAAGCCGCCGTACACGATGGTGCGATACGCGCGCTCCACACTGTGCACCGCCATCTGCTGGGAAAGGCCGATGTGCGTTGCATCGTCCTTTGCCACCACCAGCAGGCCGCTGGTGTCCTTATCGATGCGGTGCACGATGCCGGGGCGAATCTCGCCGCCAATACCGGACAGGCTTCCCTTGCAGTGCCACAGCAGCGCGTTCACCAGCGTGCCGTCCGGGTTGCCGGGAGCCGGGTGCACCACCATGCCTTTGGGCTTGTTGACCACCAGCAGATGCTCGTCCTCATAGACGATTTCCAGCGGGATGTCCTGCGGCACGGCCTCAATGGGCTTTGCGTCCGGAATTTCCAAAACGATGGTGTCGCCCGCCTTGAGCTTCAGGCTTTTGGCAACCAGCCTGCCGTTGCACAACACATGACCGTCGGCCACCAGCGCCTGCAGAGCAGACCGGGAAAGGCCGGTGTCCTCGCCGCTCAGAAAGCGGTCGATGCGCTGGCCTGCCGTCTCCTGCTCCACCACAAATTCACGCTGTTCCATGGCTCACTGCTCCTTCGGGGACTGCCCGTTCTCAGCGTGCAGCTCTTCCAGAAAAATTACCAGCACCCAGAGGCCCACGCCCACACACACGCAGATATCCGCAAAATTGAACACCGCAAACTGCATGAACAGCAGATTGATGTAGTCCACCACCTCGCCGTTGAGCACACGGTCGATCAGGTTGCCGATGCCGCCGGCAAGGATCAGCAGCAGCGCAGCCTGCTGCAGGTATCTGCCGCGGCTGCGGAAGAACAGCCCATAGGCCACAAAGATCAGCGCTATGCTGGTAGCGATGATGAGGAACAGCTGCTTGCCGCTGAGCAGGCTGAACGCCATGCCCGGGTTGAGCACGAACCGCAGCTCCACCACATGGGGGATCAGCGGCATGGCTCCCACCGGCTGCAGCACATTTGTGGCCCACAGCTTGATGGCCTGATCGATGCCAATGAGTGCCGCAGCCGCGAGCAGATTAAAAACAACAAATGCCATAGGATACTCCCAAAATCATTCAGTATAAAAAACGGCGCTCCCCGGTATAAGGGAGCGCCGCCCTTTAAAACATTGTTTTATGCGGAACGCTTAGGCTTCCACAACGCTGGCGCAGCGTGCGCACAGGGTGGGATGTGCGGCATGGCTGCCGATGGAAGAAGAATACTTCCAGCAGCGCTCGCACTTTTCGCCGGTGGCATGTGCAGCAGCAACGCCCAGGCCTTCAACAGCACTTGCAGCGCCGCCTTCGCCCTTGACCAGCTCTACCTGAGAGACGATCATCAGGTCGGCCAGCTCGTCCATGGGGATGCTGTTGAGCAGGCTGTACACAGTATCATTGCAGTACAGGGTGACGGCAGCCTCCAGAGAAGCACCGATGACCTTTTCGGCACGGGCCTGCTCCAGAACCTTCTTCACCTCATCACGGACGGCGATCAACTGAGCCCACTTTGCCTTGAAGGCCTCATCGGCGGCATACTGGCCAGCCTTGGGCATCTCCTCAAAGACAACGTACTGGTTCATGCCCTCAGTCTTAGGCATGAAGTCCCAGATCTCCTGACTGGTGAAGCACAGGATAGGAGCAATGATCTTGTCCAGAGCCACAAGGATCTTGTACATGGTGGTCTGAGCAGCCTTGCGGCCTGCGCCGTTGGTGCAGTACAGGCGATCCTTGGTCACATCCAGATAGAAGTTGGACATTGCAACAACGCAGAAGTTGTACACTGCATGATAGACCTTGTTGAAGTCATACACAGCGTAGCCTGCGCTGGTGTTGACCATCAGGTCATCCAGAGCAGCCAGTGCCCAGCGGTCGATCTCCTGCAGCTGATCGTCAGCCACACAGTCGGTGTTGGGATCAAAGCCGTCCAGATTGCCCAGAATGAAGCGGGCGGTGTTGCGGATCTTGCGGTAAGCCTCGCTCAGCTGCTTGAAGATGTTCTTGCCGGCACGCACATCCACGGTGTAGTCGGAAGAAGCCACCCACAGACGGATGATATCAGCGCCGTAGTCCTTGATGATCTCGCTGGGCTCCACGCCGTTGCCGGCGCTCTTGTGCATCTGCTTGCCCTGCTCATCCACGACCCAGCCGTGGCACAGAACAGACTTATAGGGTGCGCAGCCCTTGCTTGCAACGCTGGTCAGCAGGCTGGACTGGAACCAGCCGCGGAACTGGTCGCCGCCTTCCATATACATATCAGCCGGGAAGCGCAGCTCGGGGCGCTCCTCCAGCACAGCGGCGTGGGTGGAGCCGGAGTCGAACCAGACGTCCATGATGTCGGTGTCCTTGGTCCACTCGGAAGCACCGCACTTTTCGCACACTTCGCCTGCGGGGATGATCTGCTCGGCTTCGTACTTATACCATGCATCGGAACCTTCCTTGCGGAACAGGTCGCTGACAGCCTTGATGGTGGCATCGGTGATGTGGTAGGTGCCGCACTTCTTGCAGTAGAATGCGGGAATGGGCACGCCCCAGGTGCGCTGGCGGCTGATGCACCAGTCGTTGCGGTCGCGCACCATGCCCTTCATGCGGTCATGGCCCCAATCCGGCATCCAGGTAACGGTGTCGATGGCCTTGTAGACATCCTCGCGGAACTTTGCGATGGAGCAGAACCACTGTTCCGTTGCACGGAAGATGATGGGGTGATGGCAACGCCAGCAGTGCGGGTACTGATGCTTGATGTGCACCTGACCCATGACAGCACCGGACTCGGTCAAATCGGCCAGAATGGTCTTGTTGGCAGCCCACACGCGCTGACCTGCATACTTACCGGCCAGCTCGGTCAGATAGCCGCCATCGTCCACGGGGACGGTGATGGGCACCTGCGGATACTTCTGGCAGACGTTGAAGTCGTCCACGCCGTGGCCGCCTGCGGTATGGACGCAGCCGGAACCGCTTTCCAACGTGACGTGATCGCCCAGAATGACCCAGCCTTCCTTGGGCAGGTAGACGTGGTTGTAGCGCATCAGCTCGAACTCGGTACCGGGGACCGGCTCACCCACGATCTCGTAGTTCTCGATGTGGCAGGCATCCATGACGCTCTTGACCAGTTCGGTGGCCATGATGTGGAATTCATCGCCGATCTTGACGAAGGAGTACTCGAACTGGCCGTTCAGGCAGATCGCCTCGTTGGCGGGCAGAGTCCAAGTGGTGGTGGTCCAGATGACGAAGTAGGTCTTGTCCATCGGGATGCCGTGCTTTGCCAGCACACCGTTGGGGTCCTGAGAGACGTGGAAACGCACGAAGATGGAATCGCAGTCGTCCTCGCCGTACTCGATCTCGGCCTCTGCCAGAGCCGTGCGACAGTCCGGGCACCAGTACACGGGCTTCAGGCCCTTGTAGATGTAGCCCTTCTTTGCCATCTCGCCAAAGATCTCGATCTGGCGTGCCTCGAACTCAGGCTTCAGGGTCAGATACGGATGTTCGAAATCGCCGATAACGCCCAGACGCTTGAACTGGTCGCTCATGATGTCGATGTGCTCGGTAGCAAACTTTTCGCAGATCTGGCGCAGTTCCAGCTTGGAAATGTCCTTCTTCTTATCACCGACGGAGGACAGAGCCTTCAGCTCGATGGGCAGGCCGTGGGTATCAAAGCCGGGCACATAGGGAGCCTGGAAACCCTCCATGTTCTTATCGCGGATAATGATATCCTTGATGATCTTGTTCAGGGCAGTACCCATGTGGATATTACCGTTTGCGTACGGAGGGCCATCGTGCAGGATGAACTGCGGCTTGCCCTCGTTGTGCTTCATGAGCTGATTGTACAGGTCGTTGTCGTCCCAATCCTTCAGCATGACCGGCTCCTTCTTGGGCAGGCCGGCACGCATTTCAAACAGGGTCTTGGGCAGGTTCAGAGTACTATCGTACTGCGATTTGTTCTTAGCCAATGGTTTACACTCTCCTCTATATTTCCTTATGGGGTTGCCTTACTCGCTGAACTTGACACCCTGAAAAGCATCGTAGTCCGGCTCGTCCGGCTTAAAATCAGCAGGAGGCGCGGGCGGCGGGTCCAGCTTGAGCTGGCTCTCATCCTTTGCCCAGAAATCCTCGCTGCTGTCAGCTGCCTTGTCGTCGTCATCTTCAACAACGGCAGCAGGTTCTGCATCTTCCTGTGCGGGCTGTGCAGGCTCTGCTTCCGGCTCCTGCACGTCCGCTGCCTGCGGCTGGGCTGCAGCGGCAGGCTCACTTTCCTCTGCAGCAGGCTCTGCCTGTTCGGCATCCTGTGCAGCCGTTTCCTTCTGGAACTCCGGCAGACGGCTCAGCGACTCCACATGGCTGCGGTACAGGTTGAGCACATCAGACTTGAAGCGGGTCACTTCCAGACGCACGCGGTCATACTCGCGTTCCTCTGCAAGGCGCTTCTCGTTTGCTTCGTTCTCGATCTCGTCTGCACGGTCGTTTGCCTTCTGCAGCAGTTCGTTGGCATCGCGGATGATATCATCACCGCGCAGATTTGCACGATGGATGATCTCTTCTGCTTTCTGGTTTGCTTCGCGGATGACATTTTCGCCCATGCGCTGTGCATTGATCAGCGCGCTCTTGAGCATTTCACCATCTGCCTCAAAGCTCTTCAGTTCATCATGCAGCTTCTGGTTTTCAGCAGTCAAGTCCGCAATCTGCTTGCGAAGCTGTTCCGCCTGCGCATCGTCGTCCCGCAGCTGTTCTTCCACCTTATCCAGAAAACGGTCTACGTCCTCTGTGCGGTAGCCGCGGAGGTTTTTCTCAAATTGCACAGAACGGACATCCTGCGGAGTCAGCATAGTCATTTCCTCCCGTTGCTTTTAATATTGAAAAAATTCGATGATTGACCGATCTTTTCTGCTTTTGCCGGGCAGTGCAGTCAGGTTGAAGCGGCCCTTGCCGCGCACCGTGAACACATCGCCCTCATATACCTGTGCATGAGGTTTATCCGCCGGCAGGTGGTTGATCTCCACCCTGCCCGCCTCGATCAGTTCCGAAGCCTGTCCTCGGCTGCAGTGCAGCATAGCTGCCAGCACAGCGTCCAGCCGCAGGGACGATACCGTTGCACTGTGCATCTCACGCTCCGCCTGCGGAAACTGCGGCACCTCGTCCAGCGTCAGCAGTTCCGTGGTCAGCTCCGTGTGTCCAGCCTGAAACAGTTCCCGGCAGATCAGCTGTGCTGCCGGTTCCAGCGCAAACACATAAGCTGTGCCCGGCTGATCCTCCGGCAGAACGATATCTCCCAGCGCCTCGCGCCGCAGCTCAAGGCCCATCAGACTGCCCAGGTAATCCTTGTGGGCGGGCAGCGCAGCCCCCGCCTGTGCACAGCATTGCAGCCGCACACAGCAGATGGGTGCTTCGCCGCAGCTGTACTCCGGCTCGATACAGAGCACCCTGCGCTCCGCATTCAGCCAGCCGCCCTCAAACCGGAAGCCCTCCTGCACACCGGCACGGCCCAGTGCCGCGCGGGCCAAGTCTTGCTCGCGGTCACTCAGGAAAGCCGAATACCGCGCAATGTCCCGGGAAAAGGCCGTGTGGGCCAAGTCCTCGATATGGCGCATGAGATAGCGTTCTTCATCGGTACGCGCAGGGATGAACCCGCGCGCCGCCTTGGGCTGCGGATCAATAGAACGCGCCATTGTTCTCCAGCTCGTCCAGCAGATCACCCATGATATCCACGTTGTACGGAGTGATGATGAAGGTGCTGTTGGCCACGCGCTTGATCTGGCCATTGTTTGCATATGCAACACCGGACAGGAAATCCACCAGACGGCGGGACACTTCCTTGTTGGTGGACTCCAGATTGAGCACCACGGTGCGCTTGTTGTTCAGGTGGTCAGCAATGGTACTGGCATCCTCAAAACGCTCAGGCTTGACCAGAACGACCTTGAGCTGAGTGGTGGCATTGATGTTGACCACCTTGCCGTTCTTCTTGGCACCCTCAACAGGCTCTTCATTTTCGTCGTCAGCACCAAGGCCGATGCCATTGTTATTGTTTACCATCTGGGGGCCATCGTCAATGTACTGATCCTCGTAATCGTCTTCCTGGTCAAACAGACCTTTCTTAATGCTGTCAAGCAAAGACATACAATCTGCTCCTTTCATTCGGGCAGCATGGCGCTGCCTGGCGTTCTTTGCAAATAGATGCAAATAATAGCTTTATCTATTATCGGATTTTTTGCCTCAGATGTCAATAACTACAAAAGCTTTCCATCATACAAATTTTGTCCGGAAACGATTATTTCGTCATAAAGCCTCACCTTGCTGACCGAGCCCTCGGTCCCTTCGGGCAGAACAAGGATGTAATCGCCGTCCGTGATGAGGGGATGGTCTGCGTCCACCGGGTCGATCGGGCAGAAGCGGGCAATGTTGCCAAGTTTCACGTACACACCGGGAATGTAGTTTTCGCCCTGCGTTTGTGCCTCGGTGCCATCCTCTTTTAAATAGTGCACAGCCGCAGCAGGCACCCGCAGGCCGCTGCGCTCTCCTACCGAGATGCGTGCTGCAGCCCGGTTCAGGCAAAGCACATCGCCGTTGATGGAGTTGCAGGCAAGCACAAAGCGGGCAAGGCCGCTGTCCTGATCGATCTCCACCTCGGTGACGGTGGCCTTGAGGCTGTTCTCCACCTGACCCGGGAAGCTGATTTCCACCGCTGTGCTCAGTGGCTTGCCGTTCTGACCCAGCAGCTTTTCGCCCTGCTTTGCAGTGCACACGCCCACATAGCGCCATGTGAACCCTGCCACGATCTTACCGGCGCAGCCATCCAGTGCCAGCACTGGGTCGGACTGCAGATAGCCCTGCAGCTCCTGTGCGTTCAGTGCAAGGATATCATCGGCACTGGCATTGAGCCGTCCGCTGCTGGAAGAGCGCACAAAATAGCCGGTCTGCGGTGCAGTGATCTGCGCCGGGCTGCCCAGCTGCGCCTGCACGCTCTGGGACTGCTGGACCAGCGCGGTGATCTGATCGGTAAAGTTTGCAGCTTCGCCCGTTACCACCCAGAGCTTGTTCTGGGCCAGCAGGTAGGCATTGGCATCATCATCCACCGCTTCATAATCGCTGTCGTCCAGCGTATCCAGCAGGTCATACAGCGCAGAAGAACGTTCTTTTAAAAGGGTATCCAGCTGCAGCGCAGAAGTGTTCTGCGATTTCTGCAGCAGGTCGATCTGATCATTCAGCTGGTTCAGCTGCAGGCGCAGCGAAGCCTGCGAAGCGTTGCTGTACACCTCTGCCACTGCAGTGCCCGCTGAAACACGCTCGCCGTCGGCAGCAAGATATCCAAGGTTTCCGCTGCCTGCCACATAGCTTTCGTCGAACAGCAGAACTCCGTCGGCTTCCACCGTATCCGAAATGACCGCAGGCAGCGCAGTCTCATAAACATTCTGCGGAAACAGGATATGTGCGGCCTGATACACCACATAAATTGCTGCCAGCAGCAGAAACGCGATCAGCACGCCTGCCAGAGTGGTAAGCACATGCGGCGCATGGCGTTCCTTCTGGGTCTCATCCGGCATATCGATCATCCTTTCGCTAAAAATTCGCTAGTTTTGCGGATGGCAGTCTGCACTGCATCCGGTGCACCGGCATCCAGCCAGACCACACCGTCCATATGACGGAACCAGGTCAACTGGCGCTTGGCATAGTTGCGGGACGCCTGCTTGAGCTTTTCCGTGCAGGCTTCCAGTGGAGCCGTCTGCTCAAAATACGGAAAGAACTCCTTGTATCCGATGGCCTGCGCTGCCGTGCGGAAGCTTTCCCGGTTCTGCCAGACATGCTCCGCTTCCTTTATAAGGCCCGCTTCCAGCATTTTGTCCACACGCAGGTCAATGCGGCGGTAAAGTACCGCGCGCTCTGGGAAATCCAGACCGAGGATCAGGCTGCGGTAGGGCCGCTCCGGTGGGAGAGACTCCGCCTTCTGTTCGCTCAGCTTTTTGCCGGTGGCACGATAATGTTCGAGTGCGCGCAGCACCCGCACCTGATTGTTCGGGTGGATAACCGCAGCAGCTTCCGGGTCGGCCTGCTTCAGTTCTTCGTACATGGCAGCACCGCCTTTTGCAGCCAGTTCCGACGCCAGCTGCTCCCGCAGGCCGGCAGGTGCTTTTTCCTCTGTAAAGCGCACCCCATACAGAAAGCTCTGAACATACAGCCCTGTGCCGCCCACAAGGATGGGCAGCTTCTTCCGGGCCGAGATCTCTTCTTCCAGCTTTCCGGCCATGGCGGTAAAGTCTGCCACGCTGAAAGCCTTGTCCGGCGTAAGGATATCCACGCCGTGATGCGGGATACCGCAGGTCTCCTCCGGTGTCACCTTTGCCGTGCCTATGTCCAGACCTTTATAGATCTGCATGGAATCACAGCTGATGACCTCGCCGGAAAAATGTTTTGCAAGCTCTACGCCCAACGCCGTCTTTCCGGTTGCGGTAGGGCCGACGACGGCCACCACGGGATGTTTATACGATGCGTCCAAACTGCTTTTCCAGCTCCTTCCGGGTCAATTTGAGTACGCAGGGGCGGCCATGCGGGCAGAACGGCGGCACCTCGCCGGAAAGGATCTTTTCGGCCAGCGCCAGCAGTTCCTGCGGCGAGGACTTGTCCCCCGCCTTGATGGCTGCACGGCAGGAGATAGAATGCAGCACCCACTCGGTGTGCTCGTTCAGCGCATCATGGCCGCCCTTGAGCAGCTTATTTGCGATCTCCACCAGCAGGCTTTCGGCATTCTGCGGCTCCACATCTGCGGGCACCGCGCGCAGCACCACGGTATTGCCGCCAAAGTCCGCGATCTCAAGGCCCGCATTTTCCAGCAGAGGAATGTTATCCAGCAGGGCCTGCTTTTCCTCCGCAGCAAGGTCGATGGCAGCAGGCTCCAGCAGCATCTGGCTGGGCACATTGCCGTAGTTCGCGGCCAGTTTTTCGTACAGCTGGCGCTCGTGGGCAGCGTGTTTATCGATCAGGCACAGCTCGTCGCCGCGTTCTGCAAGGATATATGTTCTGAACACCTCGCCCACATAGCGCAGCGGCTCCGGCTGATCCGCCGTCGGATCAAAGTTCATCTGCTCCGGCTCGGCCAGTACAGTTTCCTGTTCTGCCGCTTCCGGCGCATCCGGTTCTGTTTCTGCACAGGGTGCACTTTCAGGTTCTTCCTTCGGTGCTTCCTGCGCAGGGTTCCACGCTGCCATATGGTCCTGAGGCGAATGCAGTTTTGTCTCACCAAATTCCGGTTCCACATCCAGCTGTGTTTCACTTGCTGCCGCACGGAACGGCTCTGGTGCCTTTGTCGTTTCCAGCTTCGGGCTGTGAAGGGTCACGAACGGATCCAGCATATCCTCGTTCTGAGCACTGCCTTTCCAGCGCGGCACACTGGGTGCTGTCGGTATTTGCATTGCAGCAGCCGGGGCAGGCTGCTGCGGTGCTGCGGCGGGTTTTGCCGGTTCCCAGTGCTGCTGTGGCAGAACGCCCGGGTCTGCCTGTCCCCGAATGATCGCAGAAAGGCCCGTAAAGTTATTATTCTTTACATCATTTTTAATTATATCAGCGTCTTTTTTTGAATTTTCAGCTTTTTCTTCTTCTTTGTCTGCTTCAAAGGTAAAAAGCCGTTCACCAGTGCCGGGCTGAGCCAATGCCAGCTTGACGGCATGATACACCACATCAAAAACATCATTTTCGCGGGCAAAGCGGGCTTCGATCTTGGCCGGATGCACATTGACATCCACAAGGTCGGCCGGCATTTCCAGCAGCAGAATGCCGCCCGGGAACTTGCCCTGCATCATGGTACCCTTGAACGCCATCTCCATACCGGCCATCATGGTGCGGTTGCGCACATAGCGGCCATTGATGTAAAAATGCTGCATACTTCGGCTGGCGCGGCAGCTTTTGGGCGGGGTAATCAGACCGGTGATGCGGTACACGCCCTCCTGATTTTTCAGCTCAATGAGGTCCCGGCTGAACTCCCGGCCCAGCACCGCATAGGCTGCACCGCGCAGCTGGCCGTCGCCGGGCGTGACATACTGCAGCTTGCCCTCACGGATGAACTTGACGCTGACTTCCGGGTGGCTGAGCGCTACATGGGTAACTGTATCCGACACAAAGGTGCCCTCGGAGGAGTCCTTTTTGAGGAACTTCATGCGGGCAGGCGTGTTGTAAAACAGATCCTTTACCCGGATGGTGGTGCCCACAGCTCTGGCACCCGGCTCACGGGAGACCTCTTCCCCGCCCTCAATGCGGTAGACCGTGGCAAACTCGTCCACCTCGGTTCGGGTGGTCAGCTCTACACGGGCCACGCTGGCAATGGATGCCAGTGCTTCACCGCGGAAGCCAAGCGTATGGATGTTGGTCAGATCGTCCGGTGTTTCAATTTTGCTGGTGGCGTGGCGGATAAACGCCGTGGAGATATATTCTGCCTCGATGCCGGTGCCGTTATCGCTGATCTCGATCAGCTTGACGCCGCCGGATTCAATGCTGACGGTCACCTGCGTGGCACCGGCATCAATGGAGTTTTCCAGCAGCTCCTTAACAACGGATGCCGGACGCTCGACCACCTCACCGGCTGCGATCAGCTCGGCTGTGTGCTTATCCAGAACATGGATCACTGCCATGGTGTTTTCCCTCCTTGTATGGTCTGGGTCAGGTAGAGCAGTTTCATCTGTTCAGGCTGCCCTTCAGGGTCTTTTTCAGCTCGTAGAGGAAGTTCAAAGCCTCAATGGGGGTGAGTGTTTCCACATCCAGAGCTTCCAGCTTGTCCATCATCTCACTGGGCACAGCCGGAGAGTTATACTCCTGCAGGGCATCAAAATCCATCTGCTCTACTTTATTTTTAGGTGCAGTTGCTTCCAGTGCGCGCAGCACCTCATGGGCGCGGCGGGTCACACTGCCGGGCAGGCCTGCCAGCTTTGCCACCTCGATGCCGTAGCTGTCATCCGCCGGGCCGCGCACGATGCGGCGCAGGAAGGTGATGTCCTCGCCGCGTTTTTTTACTGCAATATTGTAGTTTTTTACGCCGTCCACGCTGCCTTCCAGCTCGGTCAGCTCGTGGTAGTGGGTGGCAAACAGAGTCTTGCAGCCAAGGCCCTTGGCGGGGTCTGCAATGTGCTCCACTACGGCGCGGGCAATGCTCATACCGTCAAAGGTGGAAGTACCGCGGCCGATCTCGTCCAGCACCACAAGGCTTTTGGCGGTGGCATTTTTCAGGATCTCCGCTACCTCGGTCATCTCCACCATAAAAGTGGACTGACCGGCAGACAGGTCGTCCGACGCACCGATGCGAGTGAAAATGGCATCCACCACACCCACATGGCAGCTGGAAGCCGGTACAAAGGAACCGATCTGCGCCATCAGCGCAATCAGTGCATTCTGGCGCATGTACGTGGATTTACCTGCCATGTTGGGGCCGGTGATGATCAGGCAGCGGTCTGCACCACAGTTCAGGGTGGTATCATTGGGTACAAACAGGCTGCCTTTCAGCATCTGCTCCACCACAGGGTGACGGCCCTCGGTGATGGTCAGCTCGTCACTGTCGTCCACGATGGGACGGCAGTAGTTGTTTTCCGCTGCCACCTGCGCCAGCGCCGTGAGCACATCCAGCTGGGCCACCGCATTGGCCGTGCGCTGGATGCGGTCCAGCTGAGCGCTGATGCTTTCCAGCAGTTCGCTGAACAGGCGGTGCTCCAGCGTGATGAGCCGTTCGTGGGCACCTAAGATCTTGCTTTCCAGCTCTTTCAGTTCCTGCGTGATGTAGCGTTCGCCGGAAGTCAGGGTCTGCTTGCGGATGTAGGTCTCCGGCACCATGCTCTTATAGGAGTTGCTTACCTCGATGAAGTAGCCAAACACATGGTTATAGCCGATCTTCAGCTTGGGGATGCCGGTCTCCTGCCGCAGGCGGGCTTCCAGCTGCGCCAGAACGCCCTTGGTATTGTCGCGGATGGAACGCAGCTCGTCCACCTCGGCATGGTAGCCTTTGGCAATGACACCGCCATCCTTGAGGGTAGAGGGCGCTTCCGGGTCCACCGCCGCATAAATACGGGCCTTGATGTCCTCCAACGGATCGATCTGTACTGCCAGTTCAGCAAGCTCCGGGCAGCCGCAGGCCTCAGCCTGCCTGCGCAGGCCGGGCAGCCGGTCGCAGGTCTGGGCCAGCGTATAGATCTCCTTGGGTGTGGCAGAGCCGTAAACCGTGCGGGTCATCAGGCGTTCCATATCCGCAATGTAACCCAGCTCTTCGGTCAGGTCGCCGCGGGCCATGGTCTGCTTGACAAGGCTCTCCACAGCGTTCAGGCGGTGGTTGATGAGTGCACTGGAAATAAGCGGCTGCTCGATCCAGCTGCGCAGCATACGCTTGCCCATAGATGTACTGGTCTTATCCAGCACCCAGAGCAGCGTGCCCCGCTTTTCGCGGCCGCGCAGCGTCTCGGTCAGCTCCAGATTGGCGCGGGTCACGGGCGAAAGACGCATGAACTGGGCCTTATTATAGGTTATGACCGTTTTCAGACGTTCCACGCCCTTGATCTGGGTATCGTGCAGATATTCCAGCAGTGCCGCCATGGCAAAGCGCACAAGGCCGTCCGCTGCAATGCCGGTGGTCTGCGCCCAGTCGCGGCCAAACTGGTTTTCCAGCGATGCCGCCACAAGGCCCGGTGCATAGCGCTCCTCTTCGATCAGCTCCACCGAACAAGTCATATTCTTTTTGATGTACGCCGTCACCTCGCGGCAGTCCAGCAGACCCGGATTCATCAGTACTTCGCTGGGATGGTAGCGGCACAGCTCCGTAATGACCGCCGGGGCGATTTTGTCTGCATTCAGCTCTGTGATATGGGCCGTACCGGTAGAGACATCCGCAAAGCACAAACCTGCTTTCTTTCCTTTGAGGAAGATACTGGCAATGTAGTTATTGCGGTCATCCTGCAGCATACTGCTCTCAATGACCGTGCCGGGTGTGACCACGCGGATGATGTCCCGCTTGACAAGGCCCTTGGCCTTGGCCGGGTCTTCCACCTGCTCACAGATGGCTACTTTGTAGCCCTTGGCGATCAGCCGCGCCACATATCCCTCGTAGCTGTGGAAGGGCACGCCGCACATGGGCGCTCGCTCTTCCATGCCGCACTGCTTGCCGGTCAGGGTCAGGTCCAGTTCCTTGGATGCCGTCAGGGCATCGTCAAAGAACATCTCATAAAAATCGCCGATGCGGTAAAACAGAATTTCGTCCTTATGTTGTTTTTTGATCTCAAGATATTGCTGCATCATGGGCGACAGCTCTGCCATGGTTTACCCTCTCTCCCGTTCTATGGTTCTGTGCACAAGTTTGCGGCTTGTAACCGCTTTTGCAAACAAAACGCGGTCTGTTTTGCACAGCCGCGTTTTGTTTTTGCCGGTTTTAGTGGCAGCCGCCGCAGGTGGAGCAGCTGCCGGTGCAGGAAGCAGAAGGCTCCTGTACCGTCATGGGGTCGCCGCCATTCATGGCAGTGTTGATGATGGCATCGATATAGTTCACGAGGTTCTCGCAGTCACGCTTGGCCTCGTTGTAAGCCACCATGCCCTCGTTGCCCATGATCTGGCCGTACAGGCTGTTCACCTTTTCGTTCAGTTCGGCGATGCGGGCATCGTTGCGCTCGCTCTTGCCGATCTCATTGTTCAGATCCATGCGGGCGAGGTTGAACTCGCCGATCAGGTTCTGCAGCTCTTCGTCCTTATCGTTTGCCTTGCGGGTCTGATCCAGAACGAGGTAGCGGCTATCGGTCTGCAGCGCAACAGCTGCGCGCTTGAAAAGATCAATGCAATCCATTTGAATGGTCTCCTTCTTATTTTATACGTTCAGGGGCACTGCCCCGGAATCACTCAGGCAAGCTCACCCAGCAGCACAGTCGCCCGTGCGCCCGTGAGATGTACGTTGGCATAGCTGCCCATCAGGGAAGCGTCTGCCGTGAACTCCACCGTCAGGTTGTTGTCCAGACGGCCGGAGAGGGTGCCCTCATTGCGGCCAAAGCCCTCTACCAGTACCTTCACAGTCTGGCCAACCTGCGCCTTGACCAGCGCCATGGCGATCTCGTCCTGCAGCTTGAGCAGGCGGGTCATGCGGTCGGTCTTTTCCTTGCGGGGGGTGGGGTCCGGCATTTCGGCAGCCTTGGTGCCGGTGCGCTTGGAATAGATAAAGGTGAACAGCTGCATATAGCCCACCTTCTGCACCAGTTCCAGCGTCTTTACAAAGTCCGCTTCGGTCTCGCCGGGGAAGCCAACGATAATGTCACTGGAAAAGGTGATGCCGGGCACCGTTTTGCGAGCGTATTCGATCAGCTCCATGTACTGCTCCACCGTGTAGTGGCGGTTCATCTTCTTCAGCAGTTCATCGGAGCCGCACTGCACCGGCAGGTGCAGGTGCTTGCACAGCTTCGGCTGGGCGGCAATGGTGTCGATCAGCTTGTGGCTGGCATCCTTGGGGTGGCTGGTCATAAAGCGGATGTGATAATCGCCGGGCACCGTGCACAGCAGGTTGAGCAGATCAGAAAAGTCCACCTTTTCTTCCAGACCCTTGCCGTAGCTGTTGACGTTCTGTCCCAGCAATGTGATCTCCTTATAGCCTGCCTCCACAAGACCGCGGAATTCAGCAAGGATATCACCGGGCTTGCGGCTCTTTTCGCGGCCGCGCACATAAGGCACGATGCAGTAGGTACAGAAGTTGTCGCAGCCGTACATGATGGGCAGCCATGCGCGGAACTCGCTCTCACGCCGGATGGGGATATTCTCCACGATGACCGGGCGCTGGGCGGGCTCCATCAGCACACGCTTATGCTTCTGCAGCTTCTGGGCAATGAGCTGCGGCAGGGTGTCGATGCCGTCCACGCCAAACACCAGGTCAACGTAAGGATAGCTCTGGCGCAGCTTTTCTACCACGTGCTTCTGGTTGGCCATGCATCCGCACAGGCCGATGATGAGATCATGCTTTTTTTCCTTGAGTCCCTTCAGGGCACCTACGTTGCCGAACACACGCTGCTCGGCATGCTCACGCACGGCGCAGGTGTTGAAGAGGATCAGGTCTGCATCCTCGGGCTTATCGCACAGGCCATAGCCGATGTCCATCAGCACGCCCTTGATCCGCTCACCGTCGTTCACGTTCTGCTGACAGCCATAGCTGTGCACAAAGGCCAGCGGCGGCGTATCATAGGCCTGCTTTACCAGCTCAGCGGCAATGTTATTATGTTCAAAACTAATGTATTCCAATCAAACCATCCTTCTCCGCCGGGCCGAAGCGCCCTGTGCGGCGAAAATCTACTTGCACTTTCTGAAAAGAGCCTTCTCTATAGTATACCCTGTTTATACGCTCCGGGCAAGAGGTTCCGTGCAAATTTTATGGTTCAGTGGGCGTTTTCCTGCACCTGCTTCTCGCAGCAGGCCTCGCATACGCCGATCAGCACAACAGCGCAGTCCTGCACATGGCCCTTCTGGTTTTTCACCAGCTTCATTACCTGCTTTTCGTCCACCTCGGCATCGGTCACGCTGCCGCACACGGTGCAGTACAGATGGCTGTGCCAGGGCAGCGTGTGGTCAAAGCGGTCAGCCTTGCCTGGAATGGACACCCGGCGCACCCGGCCCACATCCACCAGACTATTCAGGTTACGGTATACGGTGCCAAGGCTCAGGCCCGGGCATTCCTTGACCGCAGCATCATAAATTTCCTCGGCGGTGGGGTGGTCGCACAGGTTCTGCACCGTCTGCATGACCAGCTCGCGCTGTTTGGAATATCGCATATCGTTCTCCTTTTTCTTTGTTTTTGGGTTTTGGGTGTAAGGCGTGGCTCAGACGTTCTCTTCGCCCTTGATCTTTGCCCAGTAGGCACGGGCCGCCTGCTCATTTTTGTTATCGCCAAAGGTGTAATATTTCACGTCCTTGATGGCATCTGGCAGGTATTGCTGTTCCACCCAGTGATGGTCGTAGTCATGGGCGTATTTGTAGTTCTGGCCCTTCACCAGAGCATCCTCACCGTCGTAGTGCTTGTTCTGCAGTTGGCGCGGGATCGGCCCGGTACGGCCCGCCTGCACATCCGCAATGGCCGCGTTGATGGCATCATGGGCACTGTTGGACTTGGGACTGGTGGCCACCAGAATGACGGCATCTGCCAGCGGGAGCCGTGCTTCCGGCAGGCCCACCATGTTGGCGGCATCAATTGCCGCCTTCACAATGGGGATGATCTGTGGATAGGCAAGGCCCACATCCTCGCAGGCACATACCATCAGGCGACGGCAGGCCGAGGGCAGATCTCCTGCTTCCAGCAGACGGGCCAGATAATGCAGCGCCGCATCCGGGTCGGAGCCGCGCATGGACTTCTGGTAGGCTGACACGATGTCGTAGTGGTCATCGCCCTCCCGGTCATACCGCATGGCAGTGCGGCGGGTGACCTGCTGGATCATTTCCAGCGTAATGTGCTTTTCCCCATCCTCAATGGGAGCTGCCGTCACCGCAAAATCAAGACAGCCCAGCGCCTTGCGCAGGTCGCCGCCTGCGCTCTCGGCAAGGTAGGCACAGGCATCCTCGTCCATGCAGACCTTTGTGCTCTCCCCTTCCGAAAGCTTTTTCAGTGCATTGTGCACCCCACGCTCCACATCCGCTGCCGAAAGCGATTTGAACTCAAACACCGTGCAGCGGGACAGCAGCGCATTATAAATGTAGAAGTATGGATTTTCGGTGGTGGATGCAATGAGCGTCACCGAGCCGTCCTCAATGCATTCCAGCAGGCTCTGCTGCTGTTTTTTGTTCAGGTACTGGATCTCGTCCAGATACAGCAGGATGCCTCCCGCACCTGCCAGCGTGCCGATATCCTTGAGCACCGCCTTGATGTCCCCGGTGCCGCAGGAAGTGCCATTGAGCTTATGCAGCGTCATGCCGCTGTTTTCCGCAATGATGCGTGCCACCGTCGTTTTTCCGGTACCGGACGGGCCGTAGAAGATCATGTTCGGGATGCGTCCGCTCTCGATGGTACGGCGAAACACCCTGCCCGGTGCCAGCAGATGCTGCTGACCGCAGACATCTGCCAGTGTTTTGGGCCGCAGACGCTGTGCCAGTGGTTCGTTCATCGTGTTTTCCTCCTCCCGTACCAAGGCGCAATTTCCCCAGCATTTTTCTATAGTATATCGCATTTTGGCAGTAAGAGCAAGGTTTTATCTGAAAATCATTCTCAGATAATTTTTGCCCGCAGTTTACAAAAAACGCAAAACATGGTATTATCGTATCAGCTTTTGTCGATGGGAGTGGATGAAATGCCTGTTCGCAAAAAAGCACCAGAAGACCTTACTGCAAAAAAGGCGCTGGCGCTGGAAGTGATTGACCGGTTAAAAAAAGAATACCCAGATGCCGGCTGTACATTGGATTATGACCACGCCTGGCAGCTTCTGGTCAGCGTGCGTCTGGCAGCCCAGTGCACCGATGCCCGCGTGAACATTGTGGTGGAAGACCTGTTTGCCAAATATCCCAATGTTGCTGCGCTGGCTGCTGCGGAACCCGAAGACATTGAAGCCATCGTCAAGCCCTGCGGGTTGGGACACTCCAAAGCGCGGGATATCTCCGCCTGTATGCGGGTGCTGCGCGATAAATACGGTTGTCAGGTGCCCACCACCTTTGAAGAGCTGCTCGCCCTGCCCGGCGTAGGCCGCAAGAGCGCAAACCTTATCATGGGCGATGTGTTTGGCAAGCCTGCTATCGTAACAGACACCCACTGCATCCGGCTGTGCAACAAGATCGGCCTTGTGGACGGCATCAAGGAACCGCAGAAGGTGGAAATGGCCCTGTGGAAGATCGTTCCTCCAGAAGAAGGCAGCGACCTGTGCCACCGCTTTGTGATGCATGGTCGAGCAGTGTGCAATGCGCGCAAGCCAGAATGCGAAAAATGTTGTTTGAAGGATATTTGCCGCTTTGCCCGGGAAACCGCCGGGCAGAGCGCAGAGCTTTAAAACTCAGGAGGTAGAATATTATGTTTGGTTTTATTTTCAGTCTGCTGATCGGCGCTCTGGCTGGTTACATCGCCGGCCGCATTATGGGCAGCGAAACTTCCACCGTGCGCAATATCGTGCTGGGCATTCTGGGCGGTTTTGTAGGCAGCATCGTGTTCGGCCTGATTGGTCTGAGTGCTACCGGCATCGTGGGTGAGATCCTCGTTTCCGTTGTGGGTGCCTGCATCTGCATCTGGATCGGCCGTAAGTTGTTCAACTGATTATTCTTGTGTGCAAGGCTGCTCTTCGAGTTTTTCTCGGAGGGCAGTTATATTTTTGCGTCACAGACTATTTGCACCTGTTCTGCCGCAAAATCAAATCTTGACAGCGCACAGGAAGTATGATAGAATATTTCTCGTTGCAGAACACGCAAGAAAATTTTATCTGCTACTGTGGCTCAGCTGGTAGAGCAGCTCACTCGTAATGAGCAGGTCGCCTGTTCGAATCAGGTCAGTAGCTCCAAAAATCCTACGAATTTACGTTTAGAATCGTAATTTCGTGGGATTTTTTATTTAGTCTCGCAAGTTTTCGCAAAACCGCAACATCGCCCACAAAACAAGACAAAATAAAACGCCCCGTGGCACCATTTCATAGGGCGTTATACGCATTTTTATGCTTTCTTTTGGACAGGCTTCTTGAGTTCACAATGTAGGTTTGTCAATGATGAGTTGGTCACAGGATCTTGCGCAGCTCCTGCACAAGGTCGCCGATCACGATGGGTTTGGACAAAAAGCCGGTCATGCCGCTTTCCAAGGCATTGCGGCGGTCTTCATCGAATGCGTTGGCAGTCATGGCAAGGATCGGGATCTTTGCCAGTGCAGGGTCGCCCAGTGCGCGGATCTGCCGGGTGGCGGTATAGCCGTCCATCACCGGCATCTGCACATCCATCAGCACCAGATCATAGCTGCCCGGTGCGGCAGTGCTTACCTTTTCCACCGCCACGGCACCGTTTTCCGCCGTATCGACCCGGAAGCCGTACTCGCACAGGATCTCCTGCGCGATCTCACGGTTCAGCTCGTTGTCCTCTACCAGCAGGATGTGCCTGCCCTTGAAGTTGGTGCTCTTTTTCGGCAGAAGCTCCTGCGCCGCATCCGTCTGTGTCTGGCCGATGGCGTCCATCAGGGTCTCACGCAGGTCGGACATGAACATGGGCTTGGAGCAGAAGGCGGTCACACCGGCAGCCTTTGCCTCCACCTCAATGTCGGACCAGTCGTAGGCGGTCAGGATGATGATGGGCGTATCATCGTTCAGGCTGCGGATCTGGCGGGTGACCTCGATGCCGTTCATATCCGGCAAGCGCCAGTCGATGATATAGGCATGGTAAGCGTCGCTCATCTCGATGGACTGCCGTGCACGCAGCACCGCTTCCTTGCCGGAAAGGGTCCACTCGGCACGCATGCCCACCTTGACCAGCATCTTTGTCACGCTGTCGCAGGTGTTGAAATCGTCATCCACCACCAGTGCCTTCAGGCCTTCCAGTTCGGTGATCTTTTCCACCGGACGGTGCTCTGCCTGCGCACGCATGGGCACACGAATGATAAACTCGCTGCCCTTGCCCTGCGCCGTCTGCACCTCGATGGTACCGCCCATCATATCCACGATGTTTTTGGTAATAGCCATGCCAAGGCCGGTGCCCTGGATCCGGCTTACCGTGGAGGTGCGCTCCCGCTCAAACGGCTCAAAAATCTTTTTGGCGAACTCTTGGCTCATGCCGATGCCGTTGTCCTTGACGCGGAACTCATACTGCCCGCAGCCGCGCACCGTTCCGGCAAGCTGCCGCACCCGCACTGAGACCGTGCCGCCCGCCGGGGTGAACTTGATGGCGTTGGACAGCAGGTTCAGCAGTACCTGATTCAGCCGGGTCTTATCGCAGTAGACGTCCTCATCGGTCACATCCATGGCATCCATATAAAGCTCCAGCTGCTTTGCGTAGATCTGCCCGCTGACGATGGTTTTCAGGTCGTGCAGCACATCCGAAAGGTTGATTTCCACTTCTTCCAGATGGATCTTTCCGCTTTCGATGCGGCTCATATCCAGCACATCGTTGATGAGGGAAAGTAGATGATTGCTGGAAGCGAGGGTCTTGGCAAGATAATCCTTCACCCGGTTTCTATCGTCAATGTTGCTGAGTGCCAGCGTGGTAAAGCCGATGATGGCGTTCATGGGGGTGCGGATGTCGTGGGACATATTGGAAAGGAAGGTGCTTTTGGCGCGGTTGGCAGTCTCGGCCGCTGCAACGGCATCCGAAAGTGCCTGATTCACCTGCCTGTCGGCGGTGCGGTCGGACAAGACAAGGATATACTTGGTCCTGCCCTCTACCTCGCTGCCCATGGCGATGTTATGGAACCAGCGCCGCTCTTTGGTCTCCCGATGCTCAAACTCGAAATCCCATTCGCGTTGCTGCCCGCTGAGCAGTCCTTCCAGAAAGTTCTTGTCGCGATCCGGGTCATCTTTCGGGTGCAGCGCTGCCAGAGCACGGGCATCCTGCCGCACTTCTTTCCACGGGATGCCCAGCAGCCGTTCGACGTTGGGGCTGACATAATCCACCTTGGAGGTCTTTGCGTCCAGCATCAGGAAAACGTCGTCCACGTTCAGCGAAAGCTTTTGGAACAGCTCGTCCCGGTACAGGATCTCAGTGTCCTTCCGGCGCAGGGTCGTATGGCTTCTGCGCAGGATCAGCAGGATGATCAGCACAGCAAGGCCAAAGGCGATGCCCGCCACGATCTGCACCGTGTGGAACCACAGCTTATCCAGACTGGCATTGACAATGCTGACCGGCACAAGCCCCACCATCGTCCAGTTCTGGACCGCGGTATCCTCGTAGACCAGATAATAACTGGTGTCGCCCAGTTTGACCCGCAGGTTTCCGCTGCGGCCCTGCGCAAAATCATCCGAAAGGGCAAGAATCTGTTCCTCGGAAAGGTCGGAATGGTCGCGCAGCATCGCAATGAAGTTGTAAATGATTTCCTTGCGGTTTACGGAATTGTCAATCACCACCCGCCCATCCGGGTAGATCACATAGTTGCTGGCATTGCCCTGAAAAGCAGAGCTGTCCAGCAATCTCAGCACAGCATCATTATAATAGGTGATGGCAACAGCGTCATAGGCAAAGCCCCGGTAGCTGCCCTGCGTTTCGGGGCAGATGAACGCAAGCATCGGGGCTTTGCCGGGCAGCGCCGTATTCACGACGATATCCTCGCCATCGGAGAGCTTTTCGTCCAGATTGGTCTGCAGGCCAAGGTAGCCGGTTCCCCCGGTCACGGTCGTGTAGTTGCCGTCATAGGAAAGAAAGTAGAAGTCAACAAATCCGGCTGCCTGCTGTGCTTCCTCGATATAGGCCTGAATTTCATCCTCATTCGAGGTGTTTTTCAGAAAGCCGTTGCACAGATGCAGATAGGTCAGGTTTCTGCGCACCATCTCTTTCAGCATACTATTGGATTTATACAGCACCTCTTCCAGATGCGAGGTGCTTTCCTGATAGATGGTCTGCGACATAAACGAGATGTACCGGAAGCTGAAACCGGCTGCCAGAAAGACCAAAAGAAGGATGGCAGCGGCGGCAGGCAGCCACTTGTGCCGGGAATAGCAGCTGCGTTTGGATTCGTGCTTTTCGTCTGCCATTCCGCTCACCTCAGTGTCATGTAGTTTTCCGGCTCTGCAAGCGCTGCGCCGCCGGAGATATAATCGCGCCATGTGTTTTTTACCCACGTATCTTCGCCAGCAGACGTGCCGCTATCGCTCGCAAGCAGCGCTTCCATCTGCTTTTCCGTTGCAAGGCAGGTCACGGTAACGGTGTCGTTATCTCCCAGCGGCTGCCCGTTCCGGGTGATGCCGGTCAGGGTATAGCTGCCGTTATTCTCTTTTACCTCCACAGCAATGCCGCTGACCACTGGCAGAGAACCGCGGTTGAAGGGCACAAACCCGCCCTCGCAGCCTTCCACAAAGGCGTGGACGGTCTCTTTCAGCTCCGCACCGGTCATGGTGCGCTGGCGGGACATCAGACCGTTTGGCATGATCATGGAAGCTGCCATTTTCTGGTTATAATCCGCCTGCAGCACACTGCCGGTAAAGCTGTTTGCGGTGGCAAGCAGCACATCGGTGCCATACACGCCGCGCAGCGTGTTTGCCATAACGGAGAAGGCAGCGCTGCCGCCGTTTGCGTGGAATACGTTGGAATAGGCCTTCCCGGAGGTCAGCACGGTCTCGTTGTCGGCAGGCTCCTCATCGGCAAGGAGCTGGGCATTGAAGGCCTGATACGCCTGCTCAGCGGTAAGCTCGCCTGCGATCATTTTGGAGACCACATCCTTGGAAACGGCAAAGAAATCGTTGGAGGCGATGCGGATATACATGTGGTTTTCTTCCACCACGCTGCGGACGTCCTTCAGATACTCGGTCAGGCGCAGGGGAACGTTCTGGCTGTAGCTCAGTACGTCCTGCCCCTCCGAGACGATGCGGTTCTGCGCCTGTTCGGAGAGCATGACGTTCAGCACCTTCATGGCTTTTTCGCGGCGCGCGGTGTCCTGCTCCAGATCCCGGTTCAGGGCAACTTGGAAATAGGGGGTGGTCATGATCCACGGTTCGCCGTTCTGGCTGAAGAAGGGCAGAAAGACCGTGTCGATGCCCTCATCCTGAAACATCTTCACGCCGGCAGAGCTGCCAAAGTACATGGCAACTTCTCCGTTCCGGAACATTCCGGTCACATCGTCGTAATTCAATGCAAGATCATCTGCTGTAAGGTGGGTATCCTGAATGAACTGCTCCATCCGCTCAAACGCCCCCGGCCATACGGTGTCGTCCAGACCCACCCGCGCGGTGCTGGCGGGGTCGCTGTAGGTAGTGCGCCACTTGCGCCCCGCGGTGGTGGTAAGCTCGGCAGCGGAAAGCCCCTGCAGGGTTTCCATGCAGGTGTAGTCGTAGGTATAATCGGAGGTAAAGCCGCGGATGCCTACCTTTTCAAAAGCCTGACAGGCCGCTACAAAGCTTGCGTAATCGGTGGGCAGGGGAATATCGTACTGCTCAAAAAGGCTACGGTTGACCACAAAGCCGTGAGCATCCGCGCAGACCGGCAGCCAGTTCACGCTGCCATCCTCGTTTTTGAAGCTGTTGAGGTAGGTGTTGTACACAGCGCCCGCCTCATTGGTCATGGCAAGGTTCATCAGGCTGTCCTTCAACGGTGCCGCATCGTGCAGCGAGAAGCGGCAGCAGGTGATGATATCCGGCAGACCGCCGTTCTGCTGCAAAAACTTGTAAAAATCCAGATCGTTGTTGCCGACGATGAACTCAATGTTCACGTCCGGCAGCTGGGACTGGACATAGGGGGCATAGTTTTCGTACAGGCTGGTGCTCCACAGATACACCTGAATAGTCTGAGCGTCTTCCTGCTCCTGTGTTCGTTCCGCATTTTTTTCGCTGCATCCGGTGAGCAGGGATAGCCCCATCACCAGTGCCGCAAGCATGGAAAATAGGCGGCGCAATGTTTTTGTTTTCATCCGATCCTTCTCCTCACACTTCTTGGGCAGCCATCGTTTTGCGGTTGGCTGCTTTGGCTTACTGATCATACATCACCGCCCGCAAGAGTGTGCGCTGTAAAACCCACCCACGGAAAGGATGCCGCAATTTTTGCGTCTTTTCTGTTTTGCGCTCTCCCTCTACCGCGAAGGGGCACAGAATGAAAGAGACATAAAAATATTTTACCACTACCATGAAAAATTTTCAATAAAATTTCATATATTGAGCCATAAAAGCTGTGTAGGATTACAATAGATGTGTCACAAAGTGAAAAAAGACGAATGAGCCGTTCTGTGGTACAGTTAAATTGCTACACCAACCATCACAGAAACTGCCGTTCAGGCATAAGAAATAAAGCACCCGCAGCAATTTGCTCACCGGAGATTCAAAACCTCTGTGGCGCTTGCTGTGGGTGCTTTTGGGCGCTGTTTATTTCAGTACATCTGCAAGGACCTGCAGCAGGTGCGGAATATCCAGCGGCTTTGCAATATGGCCGTTCATACCGGCCTTCAGTGCGTTCTGACGGTCTTCCTCAAAGGCATTTGCCGTCATTGCAAAGATGGGGATGCCAGCCTTTGCGGCATCCGGCAGCGCACGAATCTGCCGCGTTGCCTCGTAGCCGTCCATGTTGGGCATCTGGATGTCCATGAGGATCAGGTCATACTGTCCGTCTGCCGCCTGCTTCATCTTCCGGACGGCGATCTCGCCATCCTCGGCAGATTCCACCTCAAAGCCCGCTTCCTTCAGGATCTCCACTGCGATCTCACGGTTCAGCTCGTTGTCCTCCACCAGCAGGATCTTTTTCCCTTTGAAGGCCTCCGCGTTCAGCTGCACCGGCCTGCAGGCAGGCTCTGCACCGAACGGCTCTGCCAGCACTCTGCGCAGCTCCGAGAGGAACAGCGGCTTTTCGCAGAAAGCGGTAACACCGGCAGCGCGGGCTTCCTCTTCAATATCGGCCCAGTCGTAGGCGGTCAGGATGATGATGGGGCAGCTTTTTCCAATCACCTTGCGGATCTGCCGCACGATCTCGATGCCGTTCATATCGGGGATCAGCCAGTCGATGATGTAAACGCTGAATTCATCTCCCTGCTCCATGGCATACCGGGTGCGGATCACCGCTTCCCTGCCGGAGATCGTCCACTCCGGCCGCATCCCGATCTTGGACAGCATGGTGCTGACGCTCAGGCAGGTGTCGGTATCGTCGTCCGCCACCAGTGCCCGCAGCCCTTCCAGCTGCGGGAGCTGCCTGAGCTCCACCTTTTGTCCGCTGAGCGCAAAGCAGAGATTCACGATGAACTCGCTGCCCTTGCCCGGCTCGCTCTCAATGGTGATGGTGCCGCCCATCAGGTCCACAATGTTCTTGGTGATGGACATGCCGAGGCCGGTACCCTGAATGCCGCTGACGGTGGAGTTTTCCTCACGGGCGAACTCCTCAAAGATGTGCTTCTGGAATTCCTCGCTCATGCCGATGCCGTTGTCCTTGATGCGGAACTCATAGCAGGCCCGGCCCGCAGGCGCACCGTTTTTCTCAGCAATGCGAATGCTGATCATGCCGCCTGTGGGAGTGAACTTGATTGCATTGGACAAAATGTTCAGCAGGATCTGGTTCAGCCGCAGCGGGTCGGTGATGATATCCTCGTTCTCCACATCCATGGTATCAATAAAAAGTGACAGCCGCTTTGCCGAAACATTGGGCTGAATGATGGAGCGCACATCGTGGACGAGGTCCGGCAGATGCACCGTTTTTTCCTCGATCTTTACCTTTCCGCTCTCGATGCGGCTCATATCCAGCACATCATTGATGAGGGAAAGCAGATGCTGGCTGGAGGTGGAGATCTTTTTGAGGTAGTCCAGCACCTGTTCCCTATTGTCGATATGGGTCGCAGCCAGCGAAGTGAAGCCGATGATGGCGTTCATGGGGGTGCGGATATCGTGGCTCATATTGAACAGGAACTCCCGCTTGGCGCGGTTTGCCGCTCCCTCGTGCTGAAGCGCGATCTCCAGCTTGCGGTTCTGTTCCTCCAGCTGGGTCTGGTACTTCCTCTCCTGCTCTTTTTTCTGCAGCTCCATCTCCTGCACGGAGCGGCGGCGCAGCAGCTGAAGGATCATTACAAGCAGGATGTAGCCGACCAGAACCGTCAGGATCAGCAAAAGCGCCTCCCGGAAGATTATTTTTTCATCCGTGTACGCATAGAGATCGAAGGATCTGCCATGGCAGAACATCCCGAAATAGCAGCCGGAGCCGTTCCAGTCCCGGGTATGGGTCAGCTTCTCTGCGGCCCCGGCTTTGCGGATCCCCTGCACCAGCGGACTGCCTGCAACATCCTGCCCAATCAGCTCCGGGCGGTTTGCGGCAACGACCTGATTGTTCTGCACGATGAACAGCGTGCCGCTGGTTTCTGCCGGGTAGCCATCCAGTACGCTCTGGATGGACAGCGCCGTTTCCTCCACAAATTCTGCCGGGGTGTACCGGTAGGCAAGCAGGAGCAGCTCTGTGCTTTCTGCCCGGTGTGCCGCAACATCCACGGCAGAGCCATCTTCCAGCAGGACGCGCTTCACATAGGTCTTTCGCGGGTAAGATAAAACGTCCAGAACAGCGTCATTTTTCAGCTGGTCGCCAAACCGGTCATAGCCGATGCCGTTGGTCGTGGACTCGCACCGGAGCGTGCCATCCGGTCCCAGAACCGAAATGCCGGTGAGCCAGAGCTTTTCTGTCTGCCTGTTCAGGCACTGCGGGTCGGAGAGGTCAAGCGCAGGATTCTCTGCCAGCTGATGGACTGCGACCGCCGTGCGGCGGAGTGCCTTTGCCGTGATGGTATCGTTGTACTTTTCAAAGCTGGTGGACTGGGATTTGACAAACTCAAGGGTCTGACAAAAGCGTTCCTCTGCTGTGCGCATTGCCCGCCAGCTGGAGAAAAAAGCAACACCGGCCATCAAGAGCACGCCGATGATCAGATAGGCTGTCCATATCCTTTTATCCGGGATGGTTCTGTTTTTACGCGCCAATTGTGTCCACCTCCAGATACTGCGAAGCATTTTCAAGGTATCGGTCAATGATCCGCTCCAGCGTGCCGTCCGCGCGCATCTGCGCAAGGGTATCGGTCAGCTGGCTGTCCAGCCCGCGGGTGTCGTTCTTGGCAAAGGCGATGCCCAGCCCGGTGACCAGCAGCGGTTCCTCCAAAATGCGGAAGTCTATGGCATTGTCCTTCATATATTGCAGGATGCCTGTCTCGTGGGCGGCGATGCCGTCCACATAGCCGCAGGCCAGCATTGCGTACTGCACACTGCGGTTTTCGATGCTGAGCACCTCCACCGTCTGCGGGATGCGCGGGTCGGAGCCGCTGAGAAAGATCTCCTCCGGCTTGCCGGTGCTCTGCACGGCGACGGTCTTGCCGGCAAGGTCGCTGAGGGATCGGATGCTGCTGTCAGCATCCACCGCAACCACCTGACGGCTCACCATGTAAGGCCCCGCCCAGCGGTATACCTCTTCGCGTCCATCCATGGAAAAGCAGCCCCAGATGCAGTCGATGGCGCCGCTTTCCACAAGATTTGTTTTCTGCTCCCAGTTGATCGTTTCAAACCGGGCAGCATACCCCATACGGCGGAACGCCTCGGTGGCGATCTCCACATCGATCCCGGTGGGAACACCGTCATTATTCAGATAGATATAAGGTGGATAGCTGTCGCTTCCCACAACGATTTGTGCAAGACCGCTGTCTTTCGCTTCCTCTTCTCCGCAGGAAGTCAGACTGCTTACGGCAGCAGCTGCCGCCAGCAGCGTGCATCCGTTCAGGAATGCACGGCGTGAGATTCTGTGTTTCATTCGGGCTTTTTATACTCCTGTTTTGATTGCATCCGCAGCTCAGTTGTGCTGCTGTAATTCTTCTTTCAGGGCAGCTTGGATATCCGTCAGGCATTGCAGCAGAAGCGGCTTCCTGTTGATGAAGTTTTTCCAACAGCTGCTGCTCACGCGCTTTGTAATATTCCTCGATCTCGGAAAGTGTATTCACGTTCTAAGCTTCTCCTGCATCATTTACATCGCTTGTGTGCTTTCTCTGCGGAAACGCGCTTGTCCGCTATTTATTTTCGGGGGGATAACACGGAAGCGTTTTACCGTCTGCTCCAGCGCAGCAATATCCACAGGTTTGGACAGGTGCTCGTCCATGCCGGCTTCCCTGCTCTTCTGCATATCCTCAAGGAAGGCATTGGCGGTCATGGCAAGGATGGGAATGATCCTGCCCAGCGGGTTTTCACCGCTGCGGATGCGGCGGGTGGCTTCCAAGCCGTCCATCACAGGCATCTGCACATCCATCAGGATCATGTCGTACTCGCCGGGCTTTACGCTGGCAAAGGCATCCACGATTTCCTGACCGTTGGAGCAGATGGTGCAGCTTGCGCCATTGGCTTCCAGCAGCATTTCCAGAATTTCGGCGTTGATGGCGTTATCCTCGGCGCAGAGGAACTTCATGCCGGACAGAGGAGAAGTTTCTTCCTCTTCCTCCGGGAGCACCTGTGCCTCTGGCACCGTATCTGCTTCGGCATCAACGGGAAATTCCAGCACCACCTCAAAGCGAGTGCCCTTGCCGGTGGTACTCTCCACATTGATAGAGCCGCCCATCAGGTCAACAATGTTCTTGGTGATGGCCATACCAAGGCCGGTGCCCTGCACCTTGTTGGTGCCGGAGCGCTCCTCGCGGGTAAAGGGGTCAAAAAGGGTCTTCTGGTAGGCCTCGCTCATGCCAATGCCGTCATCCTGCACCACAAAGCGGTATCGGGCGTAGTGCTCGTTTCGGGGTAGCTCGTCCACCTCAAACCGGATATGCCCGCCGGTGGGCGTATACTTGACTGCGTTGGAGAGGATGTTCATCAGCACCTGATTCAGACGGTTGGGGTCTGCCAGCACGTTTTCGTGCTGCAGATGGGTGTTTACCGTAAAGGTCTGGCGGCGCTGGCCTGCCTGCTGGCGGATGATGCTGTCCAGCTGGCTGATCTGCTGGGGCAGATTCATTTTTTCCACATTCAGGGTGGTCTTGCCGCTCTCGATGCGGCTCATGTCCAGAATATCGTTTATGATGCCCAGCAGCAACTGTCCGGAATTTTCCAGCTTGTCCAGATGTTCGGCCAGCTTTTCCGGCTGGTGCAGCTCGTTTTTCATCAGAGTGGTAATGCCGATGATGGCGTTCATGGGGGTGCGGATATCGTGGCTCATGTTGGCAAGGAAGTCCGTCTTAGCCTTGCTGGCGCGCTCGGCGGACTGTAACGCCTCTGCGGCAATGTCCTGTGCCTGCCGCAGCTCATCGTTTACCTGCGTCAGATGGATGTTGTATTGCTCCAGACGGAGGTTCGCTTCTTTTTCTGCCTGCAGCTCCTGCTGCTGCTTTTGCCGCAGGAGAGACCAGCCGACAAAAACTGTTATGACCGAGAACACCATTGCAATGACGATGATGATGATCATGACGATGCTGACCAGCTTCTGCGTATTCACGGCCACATATTTTGCCGGAACAAGGAACGCCAGTGTCCACCGGGCGTTTTCCATCTGCTTCAGGGCGTAGAAATACTCGGTCCCGTCCAGCACGGCGTTGGAATAACAGGAGCCTGTGCGGTCAAGCCGCTCCTTTGCCTCCGCAAAGGAAGAACCGTGCAGATAGGACATCCAGGATAGCACGGTGTATACATTGTGTCCCTTCAGCAGCTCGGTATCATTGGCGTTGAACAGCTTGAAACCGTCGTTATCCAGCACATAGACGCTGTTGTTATTTTCGTAGGCATCACAGCGGAAATAATCGTTTAGTTGGGTCATGCTTTGCGAAATACCAAAATAGCACAGGGTGATCTCTTTTTCTCCGCTTTGCAGTGTGATGGGGGTGGAGAGCTTTTCCAGAAACACCATCCGGGAGTCGTCCACGGTCAGCGAGTTGGAAACATAGCTGACCCACTGCGGAGAGTCTGCCAGATAGTTCATTTCCCTTAGCAGCCCCATGCCGCCATTCTCGGTATAGTAATGTCCGGCAGAGTCCACGGCAATCAGTTCGATCTGTCTTTCATGGTAATTGGAAAGCTCCGACAGCTTTTTCAGATAGCGATAGAACTCGGTATCGGTCTTTAACGGAGTGCAGTACAAATAATTGCATTGTACATTCACCTCGCTCCAATGGGTGTCGATCACATCCTCCAGACTGCGGAACATCTGGTGGGTGACCTCTTCCATCTGGTTCAGCCGCTCATGGTAGACAAGGTTCTGGATGTAGGTCTGGCTCATGATAAAAAGGGTCAGGATGACCGCAACAATGACAAAGCCGGTGCCCCAAAGCAGCTTTTTATATAGTTTGTTGTTCACATCCAATATCTCCTGTCCGTTCTGTTTCAGACGCACCCTAGCTCCATGCGGTATCTGCCCGGCTGATGGTGGTGTATGCACCAAAGAAGGCTTTTGCAGCATCCATGCCCACCACGCCGCTGTCTGTGACCGTGGTCTCCGCAGCCAACTGGTCGCTCACACCGCAGATGGCAACCTGATAGGTCTTGCCCGCATCCGGCTGCACCGGGCTTACCAGCACATAGGGGTAGCCCTTGCCGTTGCCGTAGGCATCATAACCAGAAGCAAGCAGGTCGTTGATCTGCTGCCCGGTCAGGGTAACGGTCTGGATGGTGCGGTTCCAGCCGGTGGGCAGGATCACCGAAAGGTCGTAATCTGTAATGCCCTTGGCGTACAGCTTGGCCGCTACGCCGTGATGGTTCTGATCGGTGGGGTTGCCGGGGATCCATGTGCTCAGCGACACCAGCGCAAGGTCGCTGCCGGTAGCCTGTGCAAAACAGCGGCCCACCAGCATGGCGCAGTCCTCCTGCGAAAGCTCCTCCGTAACGGTAGTGATGGTATCCGGGGTGTTGTTCACCACACTATCCTGATCCTCGTCCAGCTGACGGATCACATCCTCCATGGTGGCATTGCCCTTCATGAAGTCCAGCATTTTAAGGCCAGTGGTCACGATGGTGTTTTCCCAGCCGGAATAGATAAAGGGCGCGGTGTTGCCTGCATTCAGGGCATCGGCGATGTCGGCATAGTAGGTGCCGTCCGCTTTTGCGTCCTTGAAGGGCAGCAGGCTGCTTTTCAGCGCCGTTGCGGGCTGCAGAGCGCTGGTGCCTGCAACGGTGGAAAGCACACGCATCACCTTGAGCGCATCTTCCAGCTTCTGGGGGTCCTGCTCCAGCTTTTTATTCAGACCGTAGAAGCGGTTCACATTCAGCACAAAAACGTTCTGGGTGCCGTCCTCCGAGAGAAACGGCATCAGCCCGTATTTATCGGCGTTGCCGTCTGCCTCCACGATGCCGTTGGTGCCGCCCATCAGAAACAGGGTGTTGCCCTCGGTCATCCTCTGCCGGGTCACATTGTCGTCAAGAGCGTCGCCGGTGTCGTTCAGCATCCCGATGTCCTTCCACTTCTGGACATAGGCCATCGCCTGCATCATGCCGGGGGTATTGCTGACATTCGCCTTACCGGACAGATAATCCCGCTGCCACAGCCTGCCGTCCAGTGTGCCGAGGAAATCGGCGTCCGCAATGTTGCACAGATACTGGAAACCATAGCCCGGATACTGGATCTGCGGCAGACAGAGATCGACCTCTGCTTTCTTGGCCTTTACAGCCAGTTCTTCCAGCTCAGCGAAAGAATTGGGCAGCTCCCAGCCGTATTTTTTCAGCAGGGTCTTGTTGTAGGTGATGCCGTAGCAGTTGTAGGTCGAGGGCAGCAGGTAGATGGCACCGTTGTCGAACACGTCCTGCAGACGGGACTCCACATAGTTATCCGTAAAATCGTAGCCGGAAAGGTCCAGCAGTTTGTCGGAGACCAGATCGATCCGGGGGTCGTAGTAGGTCAAGGTGCAGACGTCCGGCAGGTCGCCCGCCGCAAACATATTCTGCAAACAGGTGGTGGTGTTATCGCCGCTGTAGGGCACGGCCTCGATGTTCACTTCCGGGTAAACGCTGTGTACCTGCTCAATAAAGGCTTCTATCTCCTTATAAGGTGCCATAAAGGTAATGGCTTCGTGCGCATCGTCTTTTTTCGCCGTTTCGGTCTTACCGCCGCCGCAGGCAGTCAACGCCGCCGTGGCTGCCGTAATGCCGCAGACCTGCAAAAAAGAGCGGCGGGAGATCTTTTTCATCATATAAATATACCTCCCTCACATTATCGGAAAGTGCAGTAGCGCAGTGCTGCCCTAGCTATTCTTACACATCCCATAGAAATCCACACACCCGCAGCCTGTCCGCATGGGCTTTGCGCCGAGCTTCCATAAAATAACATTATTATTGTACCATTGCAACAAAAGTGTTTCAAGTTGTTTTTGAAGACTTTTACATACGAAAGAACTTTTTATATCTGATTCTGCCTTTTGCATGGCATAAAATGCAAAACGACCCATTGAGGAAATAATCGTAGATGGTTAGCATGAATGGAAAAAATGTGCAGGCTCATCATCAACACTAAACCACCCAGTGTGAAGAAGAGCTTTTCACATCCGGCGGCTGCGTGGATCAGCTGCTGCCAAAGGCCCTTTTTCTGCATAAACAAGATCCAGCCCATGGAGGCAATGTAGGCCATGCCGACACCGAGATGACTGAGCATTATCTCCATGTTCTACAACACCGGCACCCGGCTGGGGCTTATCCACGAAACAAGTCATCGAAAAACTGAAACTGCTGACTGATGCGGAGTTTGCCGAGCTGGAATTTCCCCCGGACTGATTATTGCCGCCTGCGGGCGGCGTACATAAAGTATTTTGTTCTTCCAAAAGATATGCTATAATCAAATTAGACAAAATTCCTCTCTTCAAGCGATTTCTCCGCAATTTTCCTGTGGCTCTGCTCGTATCAAAAATAAGGGACCGATTTTTAATTGTCAGAACGGAGGAACCATTATGGCAATCTTTGAAAAGACCATCCGAAACAAAAACTTTGACAAACTGCTTCGGAAGCTGGAACAAGAAATCCCAGACAGCAGTTGGTCGGCAGATTTAGAGGCAGGCAGTGATTTCAAAGAGGGCGATGCCCGGTGCAGTGTCCGTGTATTTGAACGGTACAGCATGATGGGCGGCAACCGCCTGAGTCTGACACTGACCATGTTCCAGAATGCGGACAGTCCGGTTCGGCTGTCTGCCATCACCGCAGGAGGCAGTCAAGCGGTGTTCTTCAAGGTGAACACCCTCGGAGAAGAATCTTTTCTGAACGATGTAAAAGACCTGCTGGAAGAAATTTTGGAGGAGTAAAATGTTTTTTGGATGGTTTGACGCTATATTCAGCTTCATTTTCCCAATCCTGTTCCTGCTTTTTATTGGAATGTTTTTCTTTGCTCTAATTTCAAATCTCCGCACATGGAACAAAAACAACCACTCGCCGCGGCTTACCGTTCCGGCAACAGTGGTAGCAAAGCGCACCGATGTTTCGCATTCCAGCAGTGCCAATGCCGGAGATATGTCCGGTGCGCACGGATACGACACTAGCACATTTACATCGTACTATGTGACTTTTCAGGTGGAGAGCGGCGACCGGATGGAATTTGAAGTGGACGGAAGCGATTATGGTCTGCTCGTGCAGGGCGACATCGGAAAGCTGAGTTTTCAGGGCACCCGCTATCTTGGGTTTGAGCGGAGCTAAGTGTTTCTTACATTATATAGTATGGAGTGCTGTATGAACGATTTGTTTATCCAAGGGCTGACCATCGACTGGAACA